>OCPU01001049.1_pt1 | contig 24018 bp, 38 predicted proteins | sample 1538661 | NCBI WGS metagenome assembly OCPU01 (sample SAMN04571716, study PRJEB22368) | human gut metagenome | biome: human gut; material: stool | host: Homo sapiens | place: Luxembourg | collected 2012-10-19
CCGCCGGGGACCGTGGAGCCGCAACCGCCGGGGCCTGTGGAGCCGCAACATCGAGAGGGAGCGTAACCGTCGGAGTCAACGGGACTGGATTGGTCCGGGGTAACGGCGTGATGATCCGGGGCGGATTGGGCGCAATCCTGGTTATTGCGGAGGAGGAAGAAAACAGCTATGATCTTGCCCACTGGAAGGCCGTTGTGGTGGATGGCGAGACGGTAAAGGCGGACACCTGGTACAAGCTGATGAATGGGGAACTGGTGGAGGCAGAGTAATGCTGACCATCGTGATTCAGGTAGATGCCCCGCCCGGTCAGGCCATTGGTTTGAAGGAGCACCTGGCCATGTGCCTGGAGCGGTACGGAGATACGCGGGTGGTGGAGATCCGGGAGACCGGGGTGGAGCAGATGAGGATTTGAGGATGATGGAGAAACAGAATACCCAGCATGTCCTCTCCCTTTCCTACGGGAAAGACAGCATGGCCTGCCTGGGCGCAATTAAGCACTTGGGATGGCCGCTGGATCGGATTGTAACTGCTGATCTGTGGGCGACACCGACTGTCCCGGCGGACCCTCCCGCTATGGTTGAGTTCAAGGCTTGCGCAGACGAGATGATTTGGCGGGAGTACGGCATCCGTGTGGAGCACTATACCACCAGATACGCCGAAGGAATCGCCGGCGAACGTGTGAGCTACGAGGAGTGCTTCTACCGGAAAATGACCTCCGGGAAATTCGCAGGTACAATTAAGGGCTTCCCTATGCAAAAGGGAAACTGGTGTGCCAAGCTGAAACTAAATGCGCTCTCTCAAATGGCAGCGGCTACAAACGGGTGTGTTCAGTATCTTGGCATAGCGGCAGATGAACCGAAGCGCATCGCGCGACACATCAATCGGCCAAACATAAAACTACCCCTCGTGGAGCTTGGATGGGAGGAAGATTTATGCGGACTGTGGTGTAAATATAGCGGTCTGTTAAGCCCTATATACGAAACGTCTGGAAGGGGGGGCTGCTGGTTTTGCCACAATCAGGGCGTCGGACAGCTGCGGTTACTGAGAAAGGTCCACCCAGATCTGTGGGCAATGATGCTCAAATGGGATTTGGACAGCCCTGTATCGTTCAAGCCAGATGGACGAACGGTCCATGACTATGACGAACGGTTTCAACTGGAGGACGAAGGCCTGATACGGCCTGGAGATCGATTTTTGTGGTCTATGCTGAAAGATGGTGGCGTAAATTACAGGATTTTTTAGGCGAAGGAGATGTGTCGAAATGAATGATAGAGAACTGATTGCCGCGCTGAGGCGGCTGAAGGTGCAGACCGGATCTCTGGCCTGCCTGGGCTGTGGGCACGAGCACAACTGTTCCACCAGTGGGTGCGCCATCATTCGGGAGGCGGTGGACAAGCTGTGCGGGATGGAATGGATTGACGCAGAGGTGGAGCTGCCACCGGAGGATGACGTGATTCTGTGCGTGGTCAGCGGCAAACCACGGACGAATATCACGCTGGATGAGGCGATTGAGATTGCCTCGTACAGCCGTACAGATGGGTGGATCGTGGATGCGTGGCCAGAGTGGGAGGGTCCGACTGTCACCTACTGGCGGCCGATTCCAGAACCACCGGAGGTAGGGTGAGCATGGACATGAAAAATTTTATACAGGAGCGAGATGCAGCACTCATGTCCCTGGATGAGGAGAAGATAAAGGGATACTGCCGGAAGTATGGCGTGCCTATCCCGAGCAGTGATAAAGTATTCTGGCTGTCGGTCCACAAGGCAATCTGTAATATCACCTCAGCATCCACAGAGCAGAGACGCAGGAGCGCACAGTGGCTGGTAGAGCACGGATCTACACCGGAGATATGAGGGAGACGTATGGAGAGATTAACATTTGATGGAAATTTTTGTGACATTGCACTGTGCTCAGAAGTGCGCTACGGCTCGTTCTGCGAGGATGGGAGCTGCTCCCAGCGCAGGGTATGGGAGCGGCTGAAATCCATTGAGGATATCCTGGGCGGCGACTACAATCTGGACCGCTTCCGGGAGCTGGTGCAGGCCGACCGGGAGGGGCGGTGCGTGGTGACAGAGCTTGCCCCCGGTGATGAGGTCTGGGTGGTAGAAAGAGACGAAGACGGCAATCCGGACGATTTCAGCGGATATATCTTCATCACATCGGTTCGTGGAATTGCAATAGTGTCTCCGTCTATTAACGGCTGTGCTGATTCGGACTTTCTTCTGAGCGACTTTGTTGAGGAGACCGCAATGAGCGGAAGCGGAGATTTTTCTGGCTATCCGATTGGGGACTGCTACGGTACCTGTGAGGAAGCAAAAGCAGCGCTGCGGGAGGCAGAGGGATGAGTTTAGAGCTTACCCCCATGACTCTGCGTGAGGCAAACGCCTTTGTGGAACAGCATCACCGGCACCACGGCCCTGTGGTTGGACACAAGTTTTCAATCGGCTGCTCCGATGGAGAGAAAATCGTGGGTGTGGCCATAGTTGGCCGCCCAGTATCGCGTCATTTGGATGACGGATGGACCTTAGAGGTCAACCGCCTGTGTACCGATGGAACCAGAAACGCCTGCTCAATGCTCTATTCCGCAGCGTGGCGGGCGGCGCGGGCGATGGGCTACCGCAAACTGATTACTTACATCTTGGACAGCGAGAATGGAGCCAGCCTCAAGGCTGCCGGTTGGAAATGCGTGGGGCAAGCTGGCGGCTTACGATGGACTGGGCGTAGGCGTCCAGAGGTAGACCTATATCCTGCACAAATGAAGATACGATTTGAAAGGGAGGCAGAAGGATGAAGGGGTGCAAGAATTGTCCCGCTTACGCAAAATGCACGGTAACTTACCGGGGGTCTGCGTGCGCGGCATTGCGAAGCACTTACGGTCTGGACAACGACCCCGAGTTTACAACCAACGCCGACCGCATCCGGGCCATGAGCGACGAAGAATTGGGGAAGTTTTTGTATGGATACTTCTGGGGGAGGTTGCCTGTCCTCCCTAACCGAGAGGAAAAACTATTGGACTGGCTCCAGCAGCCAGCGGAGGAGGGTGACTGATATGCGGCTGATTGATGCTGATGCACTAAAATCAGAACTGATTGCTTTTTACGTAGATTCCGCCGAGTTGTGCAATGAGGTTTCGCATTTGGTAGATTCTGCTAAAACTGCTGAAGCCGTTCCGGTGGCCCTCTGCCGGGATTGCAAGTTTATCATCGATAGAGACGATGGTACACATGGGTGTTATCGACATTTTGTGGATGAGTGCGAGCCGGATGACTTCTGTTCGTACGGGGAGCGATCTACAATAGATGGACTTAAACCGTGTCCGTTCTGCGGTAGTCAGATCGGTATTGTATACACGAGAGCCAATGGTATCCCATCTGGAGATGATGGATGGCGCGCAGAAATCAAATGTAAATGTGGAGCCAACATGAAGTTTTGGGCGTTGGAAAAGTCATGGGCGAAAGAGAGCATTACGAAGGCATGGAACTGCCGAACCGGGAAGGAGGATCAGGATGGATGAATACAGCGTGGAGTTTGACCGGCTGCGCAGGAACCGCGTGGAGGTGTCGTACCACAAATACGGGCCGGCACGGAAAAATTTTGGTGAGGGGCGGGTGGATGCCCTGGAAACGGCCCAGCTGTGCTTGGACGCCTTCCGCCGGGACCACAACACCGAGCACCTGGTGGACGCGGCCAACTATCTGATGTTCCGATGGATGTTCCCCATGCCTGGGGAGTTCTTCCGGGCAACAGGGAGCAGCGAGAGCGTTGGGACGGTGGGGACGCCGATCAACATGGAGGACTGATTGTATGAGTGACAATGACACGCTCCGCAGGATCGCGGGGCGGCTGGGGCCAGAGGAGATCCTGTGTCAGTGCGCGGAGGAGTGCTCTGAGCTGGCCCAGGCGGTGCTCAAGATGCGCAGGGCGCTGGTGGGCGCCACGCCGCTGACGCAAAGCGAGGCGCGGGCCCTCATCAACGAGGAGGTGGCCGACGTACTCAACTGCGTGGAGGCACTGGAGGCCATCAGCTTTGTAGACCGGGGCCAGGTGGCGCGGATCCAGGCCGGGAAGCTGGAGCGGTGGGACCGGCGGACCAGGGAGGGTGTGACATGAGCGGGATGGGTAACCAGTGCATGGGATGCATCTATTACAAATCCCTGGGGGCCTGCGGGGAGGGGACTGAGAAGGCCTGCCACTATCTGCTGATCCGGGGGAGGCCGAGGGAGCGGGCTGGGGATAACTGCTGTTCCAGACAGGGTAAGAAGAACCATAGCAAGAAGGATGGAGGGAGAAAAGATGTTGGACACAGAACAAGCGGCCCGGATGTGCCCGATTTGCGGAGAAGATAGCTTCGTATATGATACGAGGGAAACTGCAAATGGGAAAATCATCCGGCGAAGGAGATGCACAAAGTGCAGCACACAGTTCGAGACGGAGGAAGTATTCACTCGATTTCTCCCTGGAAAAAATCAAAAAAATTTTTGAAAACCCTAGATATAGGGGACAGGCCTCAAAATATCTGAGAAAATGGGGGTGGGTAGAGATACCCACTCCCTTCTTTCTTTTGCCCGGCTCCGTGGCAAAAAACGGGCCCTCCTAACCAATAGCCGCCCCAACCCGCACAAAGGGGCGGCATATATGCCGCAGGTAAGAACCAGCCCAGGATCCGGGCCGGAGGGCCGCGACCTCCATGCGGCGCCAAATGAATCATGGGTGAGCCCGTCTCACTGAAAAGATGGGAGGGTGGGACCTGGGGATAAAATGATGGGGTGGTGACATGGCTGCACGGTTGACGGATAGGCAACAACGCTTTGTTGCGGAATACTTAATAGACCTGAACGCGACACAGGCGGCTATTCGGGCAGGGTACAGCAAAAAGACCGCTGACAGAATTGGGCCAGAACTGCTTGGGAAAACTTGTGTTTCGGAAGCAATACAGGCGGCGAAAGCGGCCAGAAGCAAAAGGACGGAGATTACACAAGACCGCGTTCTGGAGGAATATGCAAGGATCGCGTTCTTTGACCCTAGGAAGATGTTTGATGCAGATGGCAACCCGCTGAATATTTCAGAACTGGATGACGATACCGCGGCTGCGGTTGCCGGCCTGGAGGTCATAAAAGAGGTTGATCCAGACACGGGAGTTACCTCATACACCAAAAAATATAAAATCACGAACAAACTGGGAGCGCTGGATAGTGTCGCAAAGCACCTCGGAATGCTCAACGGAACATTTGGAGCGCCGAAGGATGAGGCAAAAGAGGACGGGCTCAGCCAGAGCCTGAGAGAATTGGCGGAGGAGTTGGAGAGCGATGATTAGCCCAAAACAGCGAAAAATCCTCGCCTTCCCCTACTCCAAGTACGACGCCCTCATCTGTGACGGCGCCGTCCGTTCCGGCAAGACCTCCATCATGATGTGGGCATTCGTAGACTGGGCGATGAGGCAGTTCAGCGGCCAGCGGTTCGGCATCTGCGGCAAGACTGTGGACAGCGCTTCCAAGAACATAGTGGTGCCGTTCATCTCCATGTTCCTCGCCAAGGAGCGCTACACCATGCGCTGGCGGCGGGCAGACAAAGTGCTGGAGGTGCGGCGGGGCGCTGTGACCAACTACTTCGAGGTGTTCGGCGGCAAGGATGAGAGCAGTTTCACACTGATCCAGGGCCGCACGCTGGCCGGCGTGCTGCTGGATGAGGTGGCGCTGATGCCCCGCAGTTTCGTGGAGCAGGCGTTGACCCGTTGCTCTGTGGATGGAGCCAAACTGTGGTTCTCCTGCAACCCAGAGAGTCCGCAGCATTGGTTTTATTTGGAGTGGATCAAGCGGCACAAGGAGCGAAACGCCCTGTACCTGCACTTCGAGATGACGGACAACCCCGGCCTGAGCGCCAAGACCATCGAGCGCTATCAGACTATGTTCACTGGCGTATTCTACGACCGGTACATCCGTGGCCTATGGGTACTGGCCGAGGGCCTTGTCTATGACTTCTTTGGTGAGGAGCAGATTGTGGACGAGACACCGGAAAAGGGTGAGTATTACATCTCCTGCGACTACGGCACGCTGAACCCATTCTCTGCGGGCCTGTGGTGCTGGGACGGTAAGACTGCCACCCGCATCCGGGAGTATTACTACTCCGGGCGGGAGAGCCAGCGGAACAAGACCGACGAGGAGTATTACACCGAGCTGGAAGCCCTGGCCGGTGATTTGCCTGTTCGGGCGGTGGTGGTGGACCCGTCGGCGGCGTCGTTTATCGAGACGATCCGGCGACACGGGCGGTTTAGGGTGCGGAAGGCCCACAACGAGGTCACGCCCGGCATCATGACCACAGCGCGGATGCTGCGGGACGGCACGGTGAAGGTCCACCTCTCCTGCAAGGATGCAATTCGGGAGTTTGGCCTATACCGCTGGGACGATAAGGCGGCGGAGGATAGGCCTGTGAAGGAAAACGACCACGCCATGGATGACATCAGATATTTTTGTCAGACGATTTTAAGGCACAAGGCCGGGAAGCCGGAGTATGTACCGCTGTACAAGCGGAGGTGAGAGAGTGAAAACCTATCAGGACCTGACTGCCTTGGGGGACAACGAACGGGACCGGATGGAATTTGTACGGTCCGTTGTCCGGGACCACCTGGGGAGCGCAGATTACCGGATCGCCGCCGATGCGGAGGAATACTATGCCAAGCGGCATACCACCATCGAGCGCTTTCAGAAGATGCTCTATACACCGACAGGACAGGCATACCCCGATCTGTACAGCAGCAATTTCCGTTTGAAAATGCCATTCTTTCGGATGTTCGTTATCCAACAGACCCAATATGTGCTGTCCAATGGCGTTACTTTTGAGCACCAGGAGACAAAGAAGAAACTGGGGAATACCTTTGACAGCCAACTGCAGAAGCTGGCGAAAAAGGCCATGGTGGACGGCGTATCATACGGATTTTGGAACCGGGACCACCTGGAGGTGTTTGGCTTCGCTGACACCAGCAACGAGGCGGGTTTTGCCCCGCTCTACGGTGGCGACAACGGCGCCCTGGCTGCTGGTGTGCGGTACTGGGGTGCTGCGGAGGGACAGACCAAGCGGTACACTCTGTATGAGCCGGACGGCGCGACAGAGTACATCCAGCGCAAGGGTGAGGATCTGCAGGTTCTCCAGGAGAAACGGCCCTATCTCCGGGATGTACGCCGGGACGGGCTGGGCACTGAGACCATCGAGGGCGGCGGGAACTACGCTTCCTTGCCCATTATCCCCATGTACGCCAATGACCTGCACCAGTCTGAGTTTGTGGGCATCCGGGAAAGTATCGACTGCTATGATTTCATTAAATCCGGCCTTGCAAATGTGATCGAGGACAATTCCTCGGTGTACTGGACCCTCAAAAATGCCGGCGGCATGGATGACACGGAGATCGCTCAGTTCATGGACCGGCTGCGGACGCTGCGGGCGTCTGCGGTGGACTCGGATGACGGTGGCGGGGCGGAGGCCCACACACTGAATATCCCGTATGAGGCCCGGGAAGCTATGCTTTCCCGTCTGCGTAGCGACCTTTTTGAGAGCTTTCAGCTGGTTGATATGGAGAAGATGCTCGGTGGAAATCTGACAGCCACCGCGATCCGTATCGGCTATCAGAGCCAAGATGACAAGTGCGGCGACTTCGAGTACCATATCCGGGACTTTATCGGCAATCTGCTGGACCTGGTCGGCATCGAGGACGAGCCGTCCTTCCAATGGAACCGGATCGCCAACCAGCTGGAGGAGACTCAGATGGTGCTTGCCGCCGCCAACTACCTGGACGATGAGGCAGTCGTCAAGCATCTTCCCTGGATGACCCCGGAGGAGGCGGAGGAGCTGCTGAAACGCCGGGCGGCGGAGGAGATTGACCGCACGCTCTTGCGGGAGCCGGAGGTGACGGAGGATGGCGAGGAAGCCTGATTGCGCCCACCGGATGACCGATAAGGAATTGGACGAGTTAGAGCGCCGGATCTCTGCTATTTACCAAGAAGCCCGAAACAGTCTGGATGAGACGGTTAGGGCCTACTTTGAAAGCTTCCGCAAGCGAGATGAGAAGATGAAGAAGCTCATCGGAACCATCCGGAATGGGCGGGAGTGGACGGAGCAGGACTATATCAATTGGCGGCTGGCTCAGATCGGGCGGGGAGAGCGGTTCCAGGCTCTGCGGGACAAGGTGGCCGAGCGCATGACCAAGGCCAACGAGACAGCTACCGCCTATGTCAACGATGCTACACCGGGAATCTACTCATTGAACCGGAACTATGCGGCATACACCATCGAGCAGGTGGCCGGGGATGTGGGCTTTGACCTGTGGGACGAGCAGACGGTGAAGCGCCTGATTGTGGAGCAACCGGGCCTGATGCCCTACTACCCGCCCAAGCGGGCGCTGCGCCGGGGAATCGACCTTGCCTGGGGGAAAAAGCAGATCACGGCCAGTGTCACCAGCTCCATTCTCCAAGGGCGGAGCATAAAGGGGATGGCGGACGACCTGCAAACCCGCATCCCGGAGATGAACCGGGCCAGCGCTATACGGACGGCGCGGACGGCGGTCACCGGGGCGCAGAATGCCGGGAGAATGGATAGCTACCACGCCGCCGAAAAAATGGGTATCCGCATGAAAAAGGAGTGGCTTGCCACTTTGGACAACCGCACCCGCCACGCTCATGCCGTATTGGACGGCCAGCAGGCCGATGTGGACAAGCCGTTCAAGGTGAATGGGGAGAAAATACGATACCCCGGGGACCCGATGGCGGCAGGGTATTTGGTCTACAACTGCAGGTGTACACTGGTGGCGGCAGTTGATGGAGTGGATACCTCAGATGCCCAGCGGTGGGTGAAAGACCTGGGGATGGGGAAAACAAAGCTGATCCGTGATATGAGTTATCAGGAGTGGGCAGGGTGGAAGAAAGGAAAAAGTTCGGGAGATAGCCAACATGATGCTCCAGGTAAGCCTGTTTTGGTTGGTATGGTTGATTTTACAGATAAAAAAGAGGTTATGCGGGTATTAAATAATGCAGAAAAAGAATTGCAGAACTTCAATTTTGAAGTCAACTATTCTGTTACAAAAGATGGAAAAGTGTGGAGAGTTTCTGGAGATAACGCTTCCGTAAATCCAACAGCTATACCAAGCGATTTGGCCGGCTCTTATTCCTACCATAATCATCCTTCCATGAAAACAAACTATTCCTTTAGCGCAGAGGATGTTGCGTTTTTCATTAGCAGCGGGGAAAGCGTTTCAATAGCATCCGATGATTTGTATGTGTATGTAATGAAAAGGACAGCAGATACCATTGAAAAGACTGCGGATGAAGTGTATCATAGGTTTAAAGAAATCGAAAAAACAGATGTCCTTGAGATGAAGTGGAAGCAGGTCATTGATCCAGATATGGACGGGTATCATGAGACAATGAAAATACTAAGCCGGGAGTTGAATTTTAAGTATGGGCGAAAAGAAAAGACTTGATACAACACATCCGGATTGTGAGGAATATACGAAAAAATTCAAAGCCTTGTGGGATGCCTACTACACACTTGAAAAACAGGAGAAAGAAAAATTTCCCGACTGGAACGGCAAAGATCATCCGGCAAATGATGCACTGATCCCTGCATATAAAAAGTGCTGTGCAGACACAAAAGCACTCCAGAATCAGTACAGTTACCTGTTCATAAAGGAAACAGAAGATGAACATTGAATTTACTGACAACTCCAAAGAAATCCTTTCCGCCCTCCAGGAGGCCGCAGAGCGGGCGCTGGAAAAGTGCGGGCTGGTGGCGGAGGGGTATGCCAAGCGGCTGGCCCCGGTGGACACCGGTAACCTCCGCAATAGCATCACCCACAAGGTAGACCCGACAGAACCAGCAGTGTATATTGGCACCAACAGCGAGTATGGCGCTTATGTGGAGCTGGGCACCGGAAAGTATTACCCCGGCGGGCGGCCAACCCCATGGAAGTACCAGGATGCAAACGGCAACTGGCACTGGACGAAGGGAAACCCGGCAAGGCCCTACCTGAAACCTGCGGTTGCCGACTACACCCAGACATACAGGACCATTATTGAGGATGAAATGAAAAATGAATAATGGAGACTTTATAAGGAACTTAAACAACAAAGAATTAGCAGGATTTCTCGCAGAAGAGCGTTACAGAATGGCAAAGCCTATATTTGACCATGTTGGATATGGGATAACAAAGGAATTTGTAATGTCGCTCCTGCTGAAATGGCTTAATCAAGAAGTTGCAATGGATGGATAGAATGGGAATCATGTCTGAAGAAGTAATAAAGGCCATTGAGGACATCATCAAGCGGGGCAACGACGCCGAGATCCGCCGGAAGGGCGACGGGTACGTTGTCCTAGAGGTCAAAAAAACAATCAAATATACGACTCCTGCGTAATTGGGCGCAGGAAAGGGCAATAGGAGCCAGCTACCGAGGATTTCTCGGTGGTTGGCTCTTTTCCTTTTGGTAAATGCCGCGAGACACTGCGGTTTTTATAAAACTCTAAGGGCGAGACACTGCCCCCGAGACAAAGGAGAGTATGCATATGGCACTCACAGTGAAAATGCTCAAAGGGCTTGGATTGACAGATGAACAACGGGAAGCAGTCCTTGAAGAGCATGCACGGACCGTAGACGAAATCAAGGTGGAGCGCGACCGCCTGAAGAAGGATGCGGAAAAACTTATCACCGTCCAGAAGGAGTTGGACGACCTGAAAGCTGCTGATGACGGCGGCTGGGAGGAAAAGGCCAAGGGCTGGGAAAAGAAATACACCGACCTGGTGGCCGAGAACAAGAGCAAGGAGACCCGGGCGGCCAAGGAAGCGGCTGTCAAGGCCTACTACGAGGGCAAGGGCATCACCGGGGACAACCTCACCATTGCCATGATGGGCAGCGGAGAGGCCATCGAGAAGCTGGAACTGGACGGCGACAAGATCAAGGATGCCGCTGCGCTGGACGCTCTGGTGGGCGGGGCCTTTGCAAAGCTGGTCTCCACTACGACCACGGAGGGGCTGAAAACCCAGACGCCCCCCAAGAATGGCGGCGGCAAGATGACCCGGGAGGAGATCGTGAAGATTCAGGATCCCGTAGAGCGCCGTGCCGCCATCCGCGACAACATGGAACTGTTTGAGAAAGGATGAGTGAATCATGGCAGTTGATCCCAAGCTGATTAAAAAGGCCGACCTCGCCCGTGTGCGTGAGATCGACTTTACACTGATGTTTACCGAGAGCCTGCGAAAGCTGACCGAGGCCCTGGGCGTGACCAGGAAGGTTGCCAAGCAGGCTGGAACCGTGCTCAAGACCTATAAGGCCACCGGAACCCTGGAGGACGGCGCTGTTGCCGAGGGCGAGACCATCCCCCTGAGCAAGTACACCACGGAGGCGGTGAACTATGGCGAGATCACTTTGAAGAAGTGGCGCAAGGCCACCTCTGCCGAGGCGATCATTGAGCGTGGCTATGACCAGGCCGTCGGCATGACCACCGCCCGGATGCTCAAGGACGTGCAGAAGGGAATTCGCAAGGACTTCTTCACTTTCCTGGGCACCGGAACTGGCACCGCCACCGGAGCGGGCCTTCAGGCGGCCCTTGCCCAGACCTGGGGCAAACTCCAGACTCTGTTTGAGGATGACGACATTCAGGCCGTCCACTTCATCAACCCCCTGGACATCGCCGGCTATCTGGCCACCGCCACCATCACTACCCAGACCGCCTTTGGCATGACCTATATCGAGGACTTCCTGGGCATGGGCAAGGTATTCATGAACTCCAGTGTCCCCAAGGGCACCATTTACTCCACCGCCCAGGACAATCTTGTCCTCTACTATGTGCCCGTCAATGGCGCTGACCTGAACGAGGCGTTCTCCTTCACCAGCGATGAGACCGGCTACATCGGTATTCACGAGGAGCCCGACTACACCAACATGACCGCCAGCGACACTGTGGTGAACGGCATGACCCTGTTTGCTGAGCGCCTGGACGGTGTGGTCAAGACCACCATCACAGAGCCGGGCCCTTAAACGCGCTGTTGAGTGAGCCTGCGCCCGCTGCTCCTGCTGGTCTGGACACCCGGGCCAGTGGGGGGCCGGGCGTCAGCAGCGCAGCCGTACAGGCCGAACCTGCAAAGGTGGTGAAAAGCCGTGCTCGAAGCCGTACTGACACATCTGAATAACTGGTTCGCCCGGGAGATGTACGCCGGGACTTTTACGGTGACCGGTGGGAAGCTGGTGCTTCCGAATCTGGCGGAGGGCCAGTATTTCCGCATCGTGGGCAGCGTGTTCAACGATGGGCTGCACCAGCACCAGGCCACGGACCTGGCGGACGAGACCTTTACCGGAGCTGTTTGGGCGCTGGCGGTCCCCAAGTCTGTGGTTACCCTGGCAGAGGAGATCAAGGCGTGGGCCGCAAAGAACCAGCCGGGGGCGTACACCAGCGAGAGCTTCGGCGGGTACAGCTATACCCGGGCCACCAACGCCAAGGGCGCATCGGTGGGCTGGCAGGACGCCTTTGCCGCCCAGCTGGCCCCCTATCGCAAACTGCGGGACACTTCCATGGTGGCTCCGAACCCCAAGGGGACGCCGCCCACGCCCCGAAAACCGTGCTGGAGGTGAGCGCGTGAGCCTGTTAGATGATTTTGCCCGGACCTGCGTAGTGCTGGAAAAGACCCGGAGACCGGACGGGGCCGGAGGCTACTTTGTGGAGTGGGCCGAGGGTGCGGAGTTTGTCAATTATCAGGCCCTGGACACCTCCATGGAGGCCCGGAGGGCAGAGAAGGAGGGCGTGACCAGCGTGTATTCCGCGCTGGTGCGCTCCGATTTCCCCATCGACTACAACGATTACTTCCGAGACAAGACCACCGGCCAGACCTACCGGGTGACCTCTGATCCGGAGGAGAAGGTGGCCCCCAAGTCCGCCAGCTTCGCCCTGAAATTCTTCATGGCAGAGCGGAAGGAGCTGCCGACATGACCAAGAACAAGGCCCTGTACGCCTGGCTCAACGAGTTCATGCCGTTTTACCGGGCCTCCTCCGTGCCATCTGAGCCGGAGAAGCCGGAGGGGGTGTTGTTCCCCTACGGCACCTATGAGTACATCGAAGACGCCTGGGGCGGCGGTGAGGTGAGCATGACTGTCAACCTGTGGTTCCACACCACCAGCGAGGCGGTTCCGGATGAGAAGGCCCAGGAGCTTTCCCAGCGCATCGGCTACGGCGGCGTGACCATCCCCTGCGACGGCGGGTACATCTGGCTCAAGCGGGGGTCTCCATTCTGCCAGAGCCTGCAATATGAACCCGACAACAACATCAAGCGGCGGTACATCAACCTGACCGCTGAATACCTGACTTTGAACTGAAAGGAGCGAAATCATGGGACTTTTTACTGTGATTCCCCAGGACACCTTTGATGGCCTCCAGCTTGACGCCGGTGTTCTGCTGAAAAGGTTTGATCCGGCTAAGGTGGCCGCCCCGGCGGATGAGGACATTATCTGCGCCACCACCGGCGGCATCAACATCAGCTGTGTGCCTACATATTCCGACCTGGGTGAGGACGTGGATAACTGCCCGGTCAATACCAAGGAGCTGAAGCACCTGGACGGGTGGGAGTGCAAGATGTCCTTCACCGCCCTGGGCACGTCCCCCGAAAACATCAAACTTGCCCTGGGCGCTGCCACGGTGTCCACCACCAAAGTAACCCCCAACCGCGATTTGAAGCAGGCGGACTTTTCCGACATCTGGTGGGCAGGAGACCGGGCGGACGGCGGCGTAGTGGCTGCCTGCCTAAAAAATGCCCTCTCCACCGGGGGCTTCACCCTCCAGACCACCAAAAACGGCAAGGGGCAGGTCTCCGTGGAGCTGACCGGGCACGTGTCCATTGAAGCCCAGGACACCATGCCCATGGAGTTTTACAGCATTGCCCCGCCCCTGCCAGGCGTGGGCGGCTGAGGAGGTAGCCCATGAGACTGTCTGACATCAAGGGCGACCGCACCCTGGAAGTCATTGCCGAAGTCATTGATCCCATCTGCAATATTGCGGAGGATGACGCGGCGATGTCCATGTTCCGGCGGGAGAAGCTGCCGGAGGGCATGGAGCCGAAGAAGTTCCTTCTGGCCCGTGCGCGGAAATCGCTGCCCGTGCTGCTGAAAAAGCACAAGGGCGACATCATTGACATCCTGGCCGCCATCGAGGGCGTGTCTCCGGAGCGGTATCAGGGTGCGCTGAACCTGGTCAAGCTGTTTAAGGATGCCACTGACCTGCTGACGGATGAGGCGATCGCCGAGCTTTTTATCTCCGCGCAGGGCGAGACCTCCTGTGGCTCTGCGCCGGAGAATACCGAGGCCCCCTCAGCGTAAAGGCGTTTGCCCGGTATGCCGTCTCCCGATGGCTGTATGAGCAGAAGGACACGGCATACCGGGTGTATGTGACCGATGCGCTGAAAGCGGTGGCGGAGAACACCGCCAAGTACGCCGGGGGCGGTTACATCAAGGCCCGGTATATCGAAATCATTGACCCGCCCCCTGAGGAGACCCGGACGGGGGAGGAGATCATAGCACAGATGAAGGCCAAGCTGGGCCAGATCGGAGGTGACGCGGTTGAATCTGCTTGACCTGTATGCAAAAATCACGATGGACACCAGTGGCTACGAAAAGAGTCTGGACGATGCCTCCAGTAAGGCATCCGACTTTGCATCCAAACTGAAAAGCGGCCTTGCCACGGCGGCCAAGGTGGGTGCTGCTGCCCTGACCGCTGCGGCCACCGGCGTGGCTGCTCTGACAAAGGCATCAATCGACCAGTACGCAGAATATGAGCAGCTGGTGGGCGGTGTGGACACGCTCTTCAAGTCTGCGTCGGATAAGGTAAAGCAATATGCTGATAAAGCCTATGAGACTGCCGGCATGAGCGCCAATGAGTACATGAATACGGTGACCAGCTTCTCTGCGTCCTTGCTCCAAAGTCTAGAGGGAGACACGGAAGCGGCAGCGCAAAAGGCAGACCAGGCCATTACTGACATGGCCGACAACGCCAATAAGATGGGCACCAGCATGGAAATGATCCAGAACGCCTATCAGGGCTTTGCCAAACAGAACTATACCATGCTGGACAACCTCAAGCTCGGGTACGGTGGCACTAAGGAGGAGATGCAGCGACTCTTGAAGGACGCCGAAAAGCTATCCGGCGTTAAATATGACCTCTCCAGTTATGCCGACATTGTAGACGCCATCCATGTGGTGCAGACAGAGATGGGCATCACTGGTACCACGGCCAAGGAGGCGGCCAGCACTATTTCCGGAAGCCTGGGTATGGCAAAGGCGGCGTGGAAGAACCTGCTGACAGGTGTAGGCGATGATACCGCAGACCTCGGGGCGCTCATAGACAATCTGGTGGACAGTGTGTCCACCGCAGCGGGGAACATTGTCCCGCGTGTAGCAAAGATCCTCAGCGGGATGGGGAATGTGATTGCTCAACTGGCCCCCATCATTTCCCAAGAGCTGCCCGCACTCATCAGCACGGTACTGCCCGCTATGGTCAGCGCTGGTGCACAGTTGCTGGTCGGCCTGGTGACCGGGCTTATCACCGCCCTGCCTGACCTGGTGGCTGCGGTGCCGCAGATTGTGTCGGCGCTGGCATCTGCCATCTCTGCCAACCTCCCAGCTATCCTGGCGGCTGGTCAGCAGCTTTTGACCATGTTTGGCAGCGGGATCCAGTCCGGCGTACCTCAGATGGTGGCGCAGCTGCCGGCGGCCATAGATGGGTTCCTTGGCTTTATTACGGAGCAGCTTCCAGCCGTGCTGGACAAAGGCGTGGAGATGCTGACGGAACTGGCAAACGGAATCATCGCTGGAATCCCACAGCTGCTGGAGCAGCTTCCACTTATCTTTGAGTCTTTCGAGACGTTTATCACAGTCAATTTGCCGGTCATCCTGGACAAGGGCATGGATCTGCTGTTCAACTTTGTGGACGGCATCATCGCCGGGATTCCCGACATGGTGGCGCGGCTGCCGGAGATCATCAAAAGCATCACAACAACGCTATCGAACAACTACCCGAAAATCATCCGATCTGGATTTGATCTTCTCATCAAACTGGCTGACGGCATTTTGAGCGCTATCCCGGATCTGGTCTCCGTCCTTCCCCAAGTGGTGGCCGCAATTTTGAGTGGCTTTAGTTCGGCGGTTTCTGGTGTGTTCGAGATCGGGAAAAACATTGTGATGGGCCTGTGGGATGGAATCAAGAGCATGGGTTCCTGGATCGCGGAGAAAATTGGAGACTTCCTTGGTGGGATCGTTGATGGCGCAAAAGACCTGCTCGGTATCCACTCTCCGTCCCGGGTATTTGCGGGCATCGGGAAAAACATGGCCCTGGGGCTGGGCGATGGCTGGGAGGATTCCTTCGGACGTGTCCGGGATGGCATCACCCGCGGCCTGGACTTCGGCGCAGCATCGGTAGATTTCGCTTCCTCCGGGCTTGGGGTGTCCTCTGCCGGCATCATCAACAGCATGGCGGCGGGGTCAGACGCTGGGTTTGCCGATGGGTTAACGGTCAACCTCACTCTGCCGGACGGCACAAAGTTTGCCACCTGGCAGCTGCCCTATCTCATCAAGGCAGGTTCCGCTGCGGGAACGCCTATTGCGGACCCTCAGTGGGCGTAAGGAGGCAACGGTATGACGCAACTGATATTAGATTCCGGAGGCGCATCTGTTGTCCTGCCTGAGACCCGCCGTGAGTCCTATGTGGTGGACGAGGAGCCGCTGAGCCGAAACCTGGTAATGATCGCTGGAAATATGGTCAAAGAGCTGCGGGGAGATGTATGGGTCATTGATTACCAGTATGGATATTTCAATGATGCCGACAAGGACCGCGTGATCTCTGCCTGCAAAAAGGGAAGCCGTGAACCTATCGTCTGCAACTTCCTGATTCCGGACGAAAATAAGATGCTGACTTCCAGATTTTTTGTGACAGGGTACACACGGCCAAGGTTTTATTGGAGTCGGGATGATAAAGGGGCCACCGTCCCTGTGTGGGGCGGGTTTACGGTCTCGCTGAGAGAGGTGGACCCTCATGATTAATGCCACAGAGGAGTACGGGGCCGCAATCGTGGGCGCTTCCCGACGGACCCACCTCAAGGCCGTGGTGGACATCAGCGACCCGGACATGGTCTTTTCCGGTGTGGAAAGCAGCGGTTCTGCGGGCTTTTCAAATTCGGCCCAACTGTATGACCGAGTTATGGATCTAACACCATACGCCACCCTGGAGCCCCACAGGTGGGTTCTCAACGGAAAGTTCAGCCTGATCCCAGCAGAGGGGGCGGCGGATCAGGTTGGATTTGTGGGGGATGTGCTCTCCGGATCAGATGGGGGTTTTCCCGCAGCTGTGTGGGTGGAGGAGCGGTTCTCTAATTTATCCATCCTCCAGGCCTGTTCTGTCTACTTTCCGGGTGACGATTGGGATGGGGTTCCGGATACTTTCACCATAGAGGTCAAACAGGGTGGAACGGCCTACTACTCAAAGGAGTTCACCGGGAACAGGACTCGGACAGTCAGCCTGAGCGGCTTCACAGTCAATAACCCGGACGCTATCCGAGTAACGGTGAGCAAGTGGAGTCTTCCGGGCCGCCGGATGCGGGTGGCTGAGATATTACCCGGCGTGTATGAGGAGTGGACAGAGAAAATGTTGGTGGAGTTCAACGCCACACAGCAGACCGATTTTTCCTGCATTACACTGCCGTATGGAACAATGAGCCTATCTTTAAATAACATTGACAAGCGGTTTGAGCCGCGGAAGAAAGATGGGCTATTTGCCTCCATCGAGGACAGACAGGGCATTGAAACGCTGATCGGTGTCGAACTGCCTTCCAGCGGAGTGGAGTACAAAAAGGTTGGAGTGTACTACCAGTACGGAGACGGCTGGAAAACCTCCAACAATGATATGTCTATTGACTGGTCTCTGGTGGATATTGTAGGGCTGGTGGCAGAGCGCACTTACCTTCCGCCGACAACCCTACCCACTACTCTGGAGGGCTGGATCTCCTCTGTGGCGGCCCAACTGGGGGATAATTTCAGGAGCCGCTACCACGTTGATCCAGACTATGCCAAAAAGCCAGTAAAAGCAAAGGATAAGCTGGCGGTGACCGGAAAGAAGTGCGGGGACATTCTGCGGTGGGCCTGTATGGTGACCGGCACTTTCCCCCGCGCGGATGCTGAGACAGGATACCTGACAGCGGAACCTCTATGGAACCAGGGGAACAAAACGCTTTTGACCGCGCTCGCTGACTACCCAACCATGAAAGCCAACAAGAGTGTGGCGTCCCTTATCTTTACCCTTGCGGATGGAACTCAATATGTGGTCAGCGGCAACAGCACCAGCAGTGAAAAGACCATCAATATTGAGAACCCATTCATCCACACCTCTGCCGAGGCCCTGACCGCGGCGCGGCTGATCCTCAGCTGCTACGGCGGAAACCTGATCGAGACCACGGGGCGGGGCGATCCATCCGGAGAGATCGGGGACGTGGACACCATCTGGCTGGATGAGAGTCAGGCCACCACCGCCCGGCGGATGATGCAGACCTTCAGGATCCAGGACGGGGTGCTCCAGGGCTGCCAGAGCCGGCTGCTCCAGGCGGACGGGTCCTTCTTGTTTCAGGAGCGGGCAGTGCTCACCAAGAGCGGATCCTGGACGGCCCCGGCGGGGGTCACTGCGCTGCGGCTCATACTCGTGGGCAAAGGCGAGGATGGGACAGACGGAACGGATGGCACCTGGGATGAGGCCGGAGCGGATGGAGTGGATGGCATCGGAGGGCTTGTCTGGGCCGGGACGGTATCCATCAATCCGCAGCAGTCATTCAGTGCCCAAATCGGGGATAACGCTGTTTTCGGGCAATACAGCAGCGCAAATGGCAGCCGTTTCCCTTTTGGCTATACGGATATTGCAAGCGGCGACAGTTTTGCGCGAACCGGGGTCCAAAAGCCTGTCCCCGGTTCGGGAGATGGTGGCGCAAAGGGCCTGGGCGGGATCAAGGGCAACCGCCATAAAGAGCCAAGCTATGACTCCGACGGGAATCCGGTCGGCTCACACTGGGAGATCGACAACTATCCTGGAGAGGGCACCGCGGGGCAGGCTGGAGTATCCGGCTGCGTCGTGATCTATTGGGACAAGGAGGTCACATGAGTTTTGATTTCAGCATCCTGGTGACGGACCGGACCCAGGCAGACGTGGAGGCCCGGAACGATAAGGGGACCTATCAGGCGGCGGATCTCAACCGTGTTACACAGGCTATGGATGCGCTGGCCAATCAGTTTTCGGTCCTCGGGTATAGCACAACAGGCTATCAGAGGATCAAGGCTGTGGAGCAAGAGGCCCCAAGGATCCCGGAGGGATATACGGAGCTGGAGTCCATCACAAGCTCCGGCACCCAATACATCAACACCGGGGTCAACCCAACCAGCAATACACGGGTGGAGCTGCGGATGTCCACAAGTCAATCCGGCAGCAAGACTGTGTTTGGATCAGACGTAGGGTGGACCGCAAACGGATTTGCCCTGGGCGTCAACTTTGCCCACTACGGCACAAAAAACGGGAGTTTTACCGGGCTTAACGACGGTGGGGCGCATACAGTGGATTTCAACCGGAACTCGATCTCTCTGGATGGGGCCAAGGTATTGACCCTTGGTGAGGCTGTATTTGAGTTGGCATATCCGCTGTACCTATTTTGCAATGACCGATCCTCTGCCGCTCAGGAGCACACGAGCATGATACTGTATGCCTGTAAGATCTATGAGCAGACACGTTTGGTGCGTGATCTGGTCCCGTGTAAGGACCCGGCTGGCGCGATCGGCTTATATGACACAGTGGAGGCTCAGTTTTATAAAAATGCTGGATCCGGGGCGTTTGCGGCAGGATCAGAGGTGATCCGGCCGGAGGTAGATCCCTATGAGTGGAAAGAGGAGTATTACCCCACTGTGGAGCAAATGGCTCAGTATATTGCCAATGTGGAGGCACTGAGAGGCGTGATTGCGGTCCTGCCCTCTACGCCGGCCACGCCAGAGAGCATGGAACTTCTGGACTATATTCGCGCCAATGAGATCGAGCAGATTTTAGCGGATATTGATAAGTTACTGAAAAATATGCCCTCTGCCTGGTTTTACAGCGGAGAAGTAGAGTGCGGGGAGGTCTGAGTATGCAAGACAGAGTTCCAACTTATCCAGGACGGGTGAAATTGATCCCTGTATTGGGACAAGAGAACACCTATGAAATGGTTCGTGTGGACGAGCCAACTCAAGAAGGGACGCCATTAAATAAAGCCAACCTACTTCAAGACTCCGTTGCTAAAATGTATGGGCTTTCAGAGTTAGCTGTCCCAAATGATGTTTTTGATTTCTTGGGGAAGTACAACCTTCATTGGTGGAGAAGAAGAATAAATACCGCTAGCACTGGCTGGTTTGAGAAACGAACCCTGGGGACAAGCACATATACTATATTTTCGGCATACTCCCCTACTGGAGGAAATGAACAATCTGTCCAGCATACTGAAAATATTAGTATTAATCAGTCCAATGGAGCGATTTCATATCCCAATCCAACCAGTACAGTAATTCATTACAATAATGCACAAAGCGTGCATAATTCGTATTTGAGAGGGAGTTATATTAAAAGTAGTAGTAAAAATGACAACCGCTGGGTATACATTCCTCCAACAGCAAGTATCAGCAGACGTACAGGTAGGGACGATGATTACTACGTTGAGTATGATGCCGGACAATACTATGAGGTTAGTTCGGAGTACAAAACTGGCGGAACCATTGGTGAGTGGGAATACCTTTTCTCTGCTGACTCGAACGCACACCCGAAGAGTGGAATAGTGAGTGGATATGAATATGAGTATATTGGTATCCCTTATAAGAATTTTACAAGTCCACCAATTCAAGTCGCTTATGGTAAGTACACTGGGACGGGGACGTGGGGTGAGAGTAGCCCGAACAAACTAACTTTCTCCTTTGCCCCAAAAGTCGTTTTTATGGTGCAGTACTTTAACTCAGCCTCAGGTGTATATGGTCCTATTTATTCGAGTCAAAAGGCAAGTAATGCAGTCATGGTAGCAGACACCCTTACTGAATCATTTCAATCAGGAAATGGTTTCTACGAGCTAGGATATATCAACGATGAAGCTAGATACTCATACGGGAAAAAATCTAAAGATGGAAAGACATTTTATTGGTATTTTTCTTACGACAAAGACCGTTCTAGTTCTCAGTTAAACAGCAAGGGAGACGTATATTACTGGGTGGCAATCGGATAAAGGAGGAAAGCGAAATGTTGTGGTATATCGACCCTATCCCAAATGACTCGGGAGCATACAGTCCTCCGCAGTCCACATCTTTTGACGGAGCGATTCCGCTGACGGATGAGCAGTCGGATATGCTGGTACAGCACAACGGCTTTGTGGTCATCACCGGGGAGCCGGATCCTGACACAGAGGGCAGTGCAGTGACAGTGGCACCGAACACCGAGGCCTGGGAGGCGTGGAAATCCTCCCTCCCGCCTCAGCTGGAGCCGGAGCCCACGGAGACAGAACGGCTGCGGGCGGACGTGGACTTTTTGGCGGCTATGACGGGGGTGGAGCTATGAGCGTGTACGAGCTGGCCCGAAAATACTACCCCCGGCTGTGGGATGACGCCCGAATTGACGCTCTGGTCCAGGCTGGGCGGCTGACCCAGGCGGAAGGGGAGCAGCTGCGCCGGGAGGCACAGGCCCCCGCCGCGGGCTAGGCAGAGGAGGCAGACATTGAGCATCCAGGAGCTATTGACAGGCGGGGGCGGGCTGGTGGTCCTGGCGCTGACGGTCATCCAGGTCGCCCCCGTCAAAATCAACCCCTGGTCCGCCATTGCCAAGGCCATCGGGCGGGCCATCAACGCGGAGGTGCTGGCCGAGCTGGAGCAGACCCGGATCAAGCTGGACGACCACATCAAGACCGATGACGAGCGGGCGGCGGATACGCACCGGGCCAGGATCCTGCGGTTCAATCAGGAGCTGATCCGACAGATCCCCCACACCCGGGAAGAGTTCATCGAGGTGCTGACGGAGATCGACCGCTATCAGCAGTTTTGCCGGGAGCACCCGGAGTATCCCAACAGCCGGGCCACCCATGCCATCGCCAATATCGGCAGGGTGTACGACGAGCGGCTGCAAAAGCATGATTTCCTGTAACTATGAGAGGGGGTGAGACTATGGACTTTGGGATTGCGAGCGTGGCGGCCATCACGGTGATCTGCTATCTGATCGGCCAGGTGGTCAAGGCATCCGGGGTGGACAACAAGTGGATCCCCATCGCCTGCGGCATGGCGGGCGGACTGCTGGGCGTGGCCTGCATGGCCCTGGCGGTGCCGGATTTTCCCGCCGCCGACCCGGTGACCGCCCTGGCGGTGGGCATCGTGAGCGGGCTGGCCGCCACCGGCGTCAACCAGGCAGCCAAGCAGCTGAGTAAGTAACCACAAAACCGACACAACATGAGAGGAGAAAACAACATGAACGCCAATTACATCTATGACATCTTTACGACCTGCGAGGAGCTGGATCTCCCTGACCTGACCATTGCCCTGGCCCACCACAAGGAGGCCCACCCCATCCCCGAGGGCATGACCGAGCAGGGCATCAACGAGTTTGTGGGCAACCACTACGAGGCTCTGGTGGACGCCTTCGCCGACCACGACCGGGAGGCGTTTGCCGCCGCTGTGGAGGCGGGCATCAAGGAGGACGAGGAGCGCAAGGCCGCCTTGGAGGCCGGTCAGGAGGTGTGACCCCATGCTGATCTGCATCGATGCGGGTCACTACATCGGGACCCCGGGGAAGCGGTGCCTCAAGAGCATCGACCCCGGGGAGACCCGGGAGTGGACCCTGAACCGCCGGGTGGCAGATAAGCTGGAGGCCATCCTGGCGGGGTACGACTGCCGGACCATGCGGGTGGACGATGTGACCGGGCAGAGGGACGTGACCCTGCCCCAGCGGGTGGCGGCGGCCAACCGGGCCAAAGCGGACGTGTATCTGTCCATCCACCACAATGCCGGGATCAACGGCGGCTCCGGCGGCGGGATCGTGGCCTATGTGGCCCCCAGCCACCAGAAGCAGAGCGAGGTGGTGCGGGATGCGGCGTACCGTTATACCGTGGCGGCTACCGGCCTGCGGGGCAACCGGGCGCAGCCGCTGGCGGAGCAGAGCCTGTATGTGCTCAACTACACCACCATGCCCGCCACCCTGATCGAGCTGGGGTTTATGGACAGCCTGGCAGACACGCCCATCATCCTGACGGAGGAGTTCGCCGACCAGGCGGCGGCCGGGCTGGCGGCGGCGCTGGTGGAGGTGTATGACCTCCAGGCCAAGGACAGCGGGCAGGTCCTGATGACTGCGGTGCAGGTGGAGAATCTGATGGTGGAACTGGTGGACAAGCCCAAGGGAGAGTGCGGAGACAACTGCGCCAACGCGGGGTACTTTGCCAACTACTCCGAGGCGGGCGAGCCGTTCACGCTGCCGGTGGGCCATCTGGTGGGCGACTACAAGGCCGCGGGCAAGTGGACGCGGCACTACTGCCAGGAGCGCGGGCAATTCCAGGGGGACAAGTTTACCTTTGATTCCGGCGGGTGGTCCTACGCCAACCCCCTGCACGGCAAGGCGGTCTCCACCCTGCTGATCTCCGGCGGCAAGGCTCGGGTGGAGGAGATCCGAACGGTGCCGGAGGGGACGGACTACGCTGTGTCCGGCATCCCTGTGCTGCGGGCCGGGAAGGCCTGCACCACCGCCCAGGCCAAGGGGCAGGGCTGGGATACCTCCCCGCTGCGGGCCACCTGGCACACGCTGGTGGGCCTCAAGGGAGACGGCATGGTGTACGTCATGGGCTGGCAGTCCAGGACCGCCAATCTGCTGGACAGCGGCGAGGCCGCCCGGGTGTTCCGAGGGCTGGGGTTCGTGGATGTGCTCAAATTAGACGGCGGCGGGAGCTACTACCAGAGCCGGGACGGGGCGGTCTCCAAGACCGCG
>OCPU01001110.1_pt1 | contig 23008 bp, 18 predicted proteins | sample 1538661 | NCBI WGS metagenome assembly OCPU01 (sample SAMN04571716, study PRJEB22368) | human gut metagenome | biome: human gut; material: stool | host: Homo sapiens | place: Luxembourg | collected 2012-10-19
TAAATTTCTATCTCCTATCAAGCGGAGTGTAGTAAAAATCTATTTACTATCATTACTGTAAATTACGCTTAAACGGAATGCCAGTTCCGCTGCTGCGGAACGGCTATTCCATTTTTAACGGTACGAAGTACCGCTAAATAATATCATTCTGTTTCACGCATATTTATACCAAAAGCTGTTGATGATTCCTGACTTGTTCTGGACATAAGATTCTCCTCCTCCTTAATATCAAGTTTTTCTCAGTATATCAAGAAGAGATCCATTCGTCACTACGCCATGTTTTGAGGCACTTACCAATGATAGGCAACTTTACGAAAAAAAGGTTTCATGGTATCATTATTTTATATATAATTGATGCTATGGAACCTTTTGAACATAACAGACATATAAAGTGGTGATTTTAGTGAATACAATTTATAGGATTCGTGAAAGTTTACAATGGGATCAGGAAAAAATGGCTGATGAGATGAACGTTACAGCTGTTACACTGAAGCGTTGGGAAAATGAGGATGGGATTCCGGGTAAAGCTGCCCAGGAGAAGCTTATCTCTATATGCCAGAAGGAAAAAATAGATTTGGCTGAAGTAGTAGAGGAGTCAATCAGAGAACAGGCACAGGAAATTGCGAAAAGTAATCCGTATAGAGAAATTTTGTTTCATGGTTCTGAGTCGGGATTGAAAGGAAATATTTCCTTGGCTAATCGGATATGTAGAGACTATCGCCGTGAAGGTAAGTATTTTGATGAAATCATTGACAGTGCAAGACAGAAGTAGGTGAAAATAATGGATTCGATAGAACTGAAGCTTTGTGATATTCAGGGCAGGTTGTTTGAGTTAGCGTGGAAAGAGCATTATAACAGTGAGAGATTTATCGTCAGGCTCCGGCAAAAACCATGAATGTAAATTACCTGATGTTTCACACGATGGATCCGGAGATGGCAGTGGAGGATCTTAAGGAAATCTACAGGCAAAAAAGGGGTGTGTAAAATATGGGTGCATCGCAGATCGAGCAATATAAAAAATCAAAAAGCTGACAGAAGTACGAACCTGTGTCATTGTAAAAGCAGGTTTATTCTGTCAGCTTTTTTATGTAAGTATAATTCGTTCGGCGGATGATGCGCTGTGAAATTATACCAGTTTATTTAATTTTTCAATAATTTCTGTAAGTTCTTCTCTGGAATACCCGCCAAAGCTTACCAGCGCACGTAATGGCATGGAGTCGGTCATGGCTTCTGTCATTTCTTCAGTGATAGCTTCGGAAGCGGCTTCAGAAGAGGACTCTTCACCAACGTTCATGGCTGAGATATATTTTGCTGTCAGTTCTTTTGCTGTTTCGCTTGTTTTCGGGTTGCGGAACAGTTCGCCCAGGGTGGTGTTCATATGAACATGCATCGGAAGCTCCTGGCTGCTGTTCAGATGGATCCTGCCTTCAAGATGGATATCTCTGGAAGATGTACCGACAAGGAGCTTATATTCGCCGCTGGCTGCGAACCAGTCGTGAAGCTCCGTATTGTACCATGCGAAACTTCTCTTGTCCAGCTCCATGGTTACTGTTTTGGTTTCGCCTGGATTCAGGAAAACCTTTTCGAAGCCCTTGAGCTCTTTTTCCGGACGGATCGCGGAACTGGTACAGTCTTTGACATAGAGCTGTACGACTTCTTTTCCTGCCATATTTCCTGTGTTTGTTACATCAACCGAAACGGTGATGGTGTCTTTGTCTGTAGGATTTTCATTGGAGATCTTCAGGTCGCTGCAGGCAAAGGTAGTGTAGGAGAGTCCATAGCCAAACGGATATGCTACATCCATTTCTTTTGTATCGTAGTAGCGATAGCCTACGAATACGCCTTCATGGTATTCAACCTTTTCACCACCGCCGAAGTTCAGGTAAGATGGATTGTCGGAGAGCTTGAGCGGCATTGTCTCGGCAAGCTTGCCGCTGGGATTTACTTTTCCGTAAAGGATGTTTGCGACAGCGGTACCGCCTGCCTGACCGCCGAGGTATGCTTCCAGAAGGCCTTTTATATCATTGAGCCATGGCAGCTCCACGGGGGAACCGTTGTGGAGGACGATCACGGTATTCGGCTGTACTTTAAGGATCTCAGCAATGAGACGGTTCTGGCATTCAGGAAGCCTCATGTGGGAACGATCGTATCCTTCAGATTCAAAGCTGTCCGGAAGTCCGGCGAAGATCACAACCTTGTCAGCGGCGGCAGCAGTTTTGATCGCTTCAGTTGCAAGTGTGTCATCGTAGAGATCTTTGTCTGCAGGAAAACCTTCTGCATAAGTAACCTGTGCATCGGAAGGAACGGAATCCAGTGCGTTTGTGATCTTGAAGCAGTTGATATGAGAGCTTCCGCCGCCCTGGAAACGAGGCTTCTTTGCAAAACCACCGATGAAAGCAACTTTCTCGGATGCTTTCAGAGGGAGGATCTGTTCATCGTTTTTCAGAAGAACCATAGATTCTTCGGCAATGTGGCGTGCTTCTTCATGGTCTTTTTCCATGGTGAATTCCTGCGGTGCCCGGTTGTCTGCATATTCAAAAATTATGCGTAGAATGCGTTCGACAGCCTGGTCAAGAATGTCTTCCTTGAGGGAACCGTCTTTTACGGCCTGTACGATGAGGGCATCGTTGACCCCATTGGAGGAAGGCATTTCCAGCTCAAGACCAGCCTCAAGACCTTTGACGCGGTCATTGACTGCACCCCAGTCGGACATTACATAGCCCTTGAAGCCCCAGTCGCCGCGGAGAACATCTGTGAGAAGCCATTTATTCTCAGATGCGAAAGTGCCGTTGATCTGGTTGTAGGAGCACATGAAGGTGTATGGCTGAGCTTTTTTTACTGCGGTTTCGAATGCAGGGAAATAGATCTCACGTAAAGTGCGTTCATCAGCCTCGGAAGAATTGCTCATGCGGTGATATTCCTGGTTGTTTGCTGCAAAGTGCTTGATAGAGGTTCCTACATGCTGGGACTGTACTCCGTTTATAAAAGCGGCTGCGATCTCACCTGCAAGATAAGGATCCTCGGAATAATATTCGAAGTTTCTTCCACAGAGAGGAGAACGTTTGATGTTTACGGCCGGTCCGAGAACTATGGATACATCGTTGGCCTGAGCTTCTTTTCCGATGGTTTTGCCCATTTCTTCCATCAGCTTGCAGTCAAAGGAGCAGGCGCTTAAAGCGGCCGGCGGGAAGCAGACGGCTTTGATGCTGTCATTCATTCCAAGATGATCGCCCTTGTCATCCTGCTTACGAAGTCCGTGAGGGCCGTCGCTGACCATTACTTCCGGGATCCCCAAGCGTTCCACATGTTTCAGATGCCAGAAATCAAGACCTGAGCACATGCCGGCTTTTTCTTCCAGTGTCATCTGGCTTACGATTTTTTTCAGATCACGTTTCATTAAAAATACCTCCGAAATGTTTTTCTTACTATGAACTATAGCATGTTTTGCTGGTAAAATATAACAAAAATTCGTTAAAAATAAAAAAATATTGTAGTTTAGCCGAATTAAGTAAGTCTCTTACTTCAATTGCGAATATCCGCATGCCCCTCACATTTTCAGGAATATAAAAACGATATGCAGGTCGATTGACAGAGCGGTGAGAGATATCTTTTTCTGGCTTTTGTGGGAAGAGTGTAGTAATATAGGTAGGAATAATGACAGAGCTGCCGGACAGAAGAATGGTCGACTGTCTGGTTTATGTGAAAGGACTTATAATGAAAGACATCATATCAAGTATTATTACAAGTGTACTGACAGCTTTGTACCAGCCATTTTGGTTTTCTGTGATCCTATCTGTGATGGTACTGTTTTTTTATCTCTTTGCCTACCATAATGAGACAGGTGGAAGGGGAATCAGGGGAGCTTTTTCCGTGTGGTGGCAGTATTTCAGAGGAAATGCTTTTTTTCGGAAACTGTTTTTTCTGACCTTTTATACAACCATGATCTTGTTTCGCACGCTGCTGAACCGAGATATGTGGATGAATCCCCTTTCGGATGTGATGGCGAACTGGTGGATCTGGAAATATGGAGAGGATGGTACCAGATATCTCACAACTGAGTGTATTGAGAATCTGATGCTGTTCATTCCGTTCACGATCCTGCTGTTCTGGACCGCAGGAAAGAAAATATTGAAAAAAACAACATTCTTGAATATTGTGTGGACCGGACTTAAGATTACCTTTGTATTCTCACTGTCCATTGAACTTCTGCAGCTTTTCCTGAGGCTTGGGACGTTCCAGGTTTCTGATCTGACATATAATACTCTTGGAGGAGGTATTGGCGGGGCTGTGTACTGGATTGGTCATCAGCTTTCAGTCAGGCGGGGAGCCGAATAATGTCTGCCGCAGATAGCAGGAAGACAGAGAAACGGATCAGCCCGGATTGCTGTTCGTGAGTGATGCACTGAAATTTTTGCGCGGTGCATCGTTAAAATTTCGTTGACAAATCTTCCATAACGTGTTAACCTAATACCAGTTTCAAAAAGAAAATGCGTAGATGAGGAATAGTACACAAGAGAACGGAGCACAGAGAGCTGCTGGCCGGTGAGAAGCAGCGGAAGGGATTTGTGGAACTCGCCTCGGAGCATCTGCCTGAAATCTTTATATATTATATAAGAGAGTAGACGCAGACGGTGTCCGCCGTTATCCGGAGAGGATATAAGGATGTATATACATTCCGTATCTGTCAAGTGTGTGAATTTTTATTCATGAAATAAGAGTGGTACCGCGTAGGACAGCAGTTGTCTTTCGTCTCTTGCAGAATCTGCAGAGTCGGAAGATTTTTTTTATGTCTTTATATCAAAAACAGAAACCAAAGAGAAATTTTAATGGAAACAGAAAGTGGAGGAAAACAAAATGATGACACCATCCAAGTACAAACGTCAGTATTACATGCCGCCGGTGAAATGTATGAAATGGGCGGAGAAAGAATATGTGGATAAGGCCCCGATCTGGTGCTCTGTAGACCTTCGTGACGGAAATCAGGCACTTGTGATCCCGATGAGCCTGGAGCAGAAAGTGGAATTTTTCAAGCTTCTTGTAAAGATTGGTTTTAAAGAGATCGAGGTTGGATTTCCGGCTGCTTCTGAGACAGAGTATGAGTTTCTCCGTACGCTGATCGAGCAGGATCTGATCCCGAAGGATGTAACGATCCAGGTGCTGACTCAGGCAAGAGAGCATATCATCCGTAAGACTTTTGAAGCTGTTAAAGGCGCCCCAAAAGCGATCGTTCATGTATACAATTCCACATCCGTATCGCAGAGAGAGCAGGTATTCAAAAAATCAAAAGAGGAGATCCTGAAGATCGCAGTAGATGGCGCTGCACTTCTGAAAAAACTGGCTGATGAGACAGAAGGCAATTTTCAGTTTGAGTACAGCCCGGAGAGCTTTACGGGAACAGAGCCGGAGTATGCACTGGAGGTGTGCAATGCGGTTCTGGATGTATGGCAGCCCACTGCAGATAACAAAGCGATCATCAACCTGCCTGTTACGGTTGAGCATTCTATGCCGCATGTGTATGCAAGTCAGGTGGAATACATGTGTGATAATCTGAAATACCGTGAAAACGTGATCGTTTCTCTTCATCCGCACAATGATCGTGGATGTGGCGTTGCAGACTCCGAGATGGGTCTTCTTGCAGGTGCTGACCGAATTGAGGGAACTTTGTTCGGAAATGGTGAGCGTACCGGTAATGTGGATATTGTAACGCTTGGTATGAATATGTATTCCCAGGGTGTGGACCCGAAGATTGATTTTTCTGATATGCCGCATATTTGCGAGGTTTATGAGAAATGTACCGGAATGCAGATCTATGAAAGAAGTCCGTACAGTGGAGCTCTTGTATTTGCTGCATTTTCCGGATCTCATCAGGATGCCATCGCAAAGGGTATGCACTGGAGAGAGAACGGAGATCTGGAGCACTGGACTGTTCCGTATCTGCCGATCGATCCGACAGATGTGGGAAGAAACTACGACGCAGATGTTATCCGTATCAACAGCCAGTCCGGAAAGGGCGGTGTAGGCTATATACTGGAGACAAAGTTTGGCCTGAACCTTCCTCCGAAAATGCGCGAGGCTATGGGCTATGCAGCCAAAGCAGTGTCCGATCACAAGCACAAAGAGCTTCATCCGGACGAGATCTTCAGTCTGTTCAAATCTACCTTCGAAAATGTGGTTGAACCATACAGCATCAATGAGGTTCATTTCCAGCAGAAGGAAGACGGCATCGTAACACGGGTTACTTCTACATTCCGTGGAAAAACCATCGTTACAGAGGCTTCCGGAAATGGTCGTCTGGATGCGGTAAGCAATGCGCTGAAGAAAGCTTACGAACTGAAATACACACTGGAAACTTATCAGGAGCATGCTCTGGAGCAGAGCTCTTCCTCCAAGGCTATCGCTTATGTGGGAATTCGCAAACCGGATGGAACGCTTGCCTGGGGAGCGGGTGTTGATCAGGATATCATCCGTGCCTCTATTGATGCACTGGTAACTGCGATCAACAATCGATAAGCATCCGGTTCCGGATAGGTTTACAAAAAATGAGAAGCTGCCATAAAACGCAGCTTCTTTTTTTGCCGTGCAGATGCTATAATAGTGCGGAATGTGAAAATAACAGTGAGTAAGAGGGATATTATGAAAAATAAGAAAAAAAACAGAAGCTCATACAGCCTGTCTGCAGAGCTGAAAAATACTCTGAAATATCTGCTGATATGGGGAATGATCTTGATCTTTTCCGCATATTTGCTTAGTGATTCGGAGATCCTCGGAAATGTAAGGCAGCAGGCAAGACCGGATACCTGGTCTATGATCGGTGCGGGAGGAAGCTTTGAAGAGGAGTTTACCTGCAAAACGAACCGTCTGTCCGGTGTGGAGCTTTTTCTTTCTACAGAGAGTGCATCGGTTGCTGGAACGTTTCAGATAACGCTGTACCAGAATGAAAGGGAGATCCAGAGCTGGCAGGCCAGCAGACTGACCATATCGTCGGGGGATACCACGTATTTCCGGCTTGACCAGAAGCTTACGGAATGTAAGGGGCAGAAATTCCGGATCGTTTTAGATGGCGCAAAAGGGGATACCGGAGTGGCTGCAGGGTTGGTGAGCCAGAAGGATGATACACAGACACTTGCCTATCGGATCATTTCCAGGCCATTTCCAAAATCACTGGTGTTTCTGGTGATTGGAGCGGCGGCAGCTGTGATGCTGGTGATCTTTGCATTTCTGAAACGCAGACAGCTCCGGGCAGAAGTGGTGTTTGCCGTTGTTTATATTTTTATGAGTATCTGTACGCTGGCGGCGGTTCCGGCCTTTAATTCGCCGGATGAGTACAGCCATTATCTGAGAAGCTATGAGGTTTCCAGAGGATATCTGACGTCGGAAGGCAACGGAGGAAACGACTTATTCTCATATGGAAGGACGTTTAACAGTGGTCTGGTTCCGGAATTTTCCGCCAAGGATCATGTATCATTATGGGATATCGGAGAGAATGCAGATCAGCGTATCGACCGGGAAAAAACACAGTTTTACGGATTTGGAAATACAGCCTTGTATGCACCTACTTCGTATCTTCCCCAGGCAGTAGGGATCCGCATTGCAGATCTGTTTACGGACCGGCCGATGGTTCTTGCCTATGCGGGAAGGATCGCCAATATGCTTATGTTTGGACTGTTCTTTTTCTTTGCCATTCGTCTGACGCCTGTTGGGAAAAATTTCCTCGTACTTCTGGGGCTGGTACCTGTGAATATCCAGTCAGCAAATTCCATGTCAGCAGATGCCCTGGCCCTGGCTCTGACGGTTGCTCTGGCTGCCTTTGTACTGGCTATGCGATATAAACAAAAAGAAGTGATGAGTAGAAGACAGCTGATATGGATGTACGTGCTGACCGGATTCCTGTGTCTTTGCAAAGTGGTTTACATGCCGTTTTGCCTGCTCCTGTTCCTGATCTCGAAAGAACGGTTTAAAAGCAGAAAAAATTACTGGTTTCATGTGGTCTGTGCAGGAACTGTGATCCTGATCTTAAGTTTCGGCTGGCTGGTCATTGCATCCCGATATCTCTGTGAGTCACAGCCAGGTGTGGATACAGCTGCACAGCTTGTGGGGATCCTGAAGGATCCGGCTGCCTTTGTCCTGACTTTTGTGCGGAGCCTGGATAATTTTGGTGTGACCTATCTTACAGAAATGATAGGAAGTAATCTTGGATGGCTGAACATTCCTGTCTGTGCCCTGCTGGCAATGGGATATCTTTTGATCCTGGTCCTTCAGGTTTCCGGGAATGATGATATATCGGGAATCCGTCTGGAGCTTCCGGCAAAGGGCATTCTGGGAGGAGTCAGTCTCCTGGTATTTGCGCTGATCTTTGTAACGTTATACGGACAGTGGACAGCCTATGGCTACGATAAGATCCTGGGCGTGCAGGGACGGTATTTTCTGCCGCTTCTTTTTCCACTGATTCTTGCGCTGAAGCCCAAACGGTTTGCCGAAGGAGCCGGGGAAACACCATGGGGACTGTTTCTGGGAGCCTGGAGTATCGATCTGTGTGTTTATGCGACACTTTTCGTGCAGGCCCTGTGCCGTTTTGCATAAGGCGTCGGATTTGGTCGAGCAAAAATCCTTGACTGACTGAAAACAAAATATTATAATCAAATCTGTAAATAACAGAGGAAAAAACTGTTCTGAAAAAGGATAAACAGGCAGATAGAAGTACGATTTCCGGAAAGTGGGTGTACAACATTGGACGGAGATAGAGACGCTATCTGCCTTTTTTTCTGAAATGAAATATGACATGAGTGTGGATAACTCTGCGATTTTATGTGGAATACATGTGGATAAGGTGTGGATAAAACACAAATACCGCCGTTGAAGCGTTAAATACGGGAAAAAGCTTGACATATTCAATATTATTAAATATAATTTTCCCATACATTACAAAAATGTTACAAACATGTAAAGGAAATCGTAATGATCCGTATTTATCCGGGAAGCGATGATAATGGGGGCTGTGATATCGCATCGGAGGATTATGGGCTGTTACAGAAAATGAAACGCAAGGAATGAGATTATGAAAGTTGAGAAAGATTTACGTGAGACTGACGGAGTGCAGGATGAACGTAGAAATGGAAAAACCGGAGGAAATTCCGCGCGCAGTTTTGCAGTGCTGACATTATGTGCAGTTTTGGCGATGGTTATTTCTCTGGGGACAAGGACATTTGCAGAAAGTGAGGGAGGCAGGGTTTATGCAGCTTCAGATGGAGGAGAGGGCTCTCCCTATGAAGAGGTTGCTGTTCCTACCGGGATCGCAGGTGTGGTTTCAGGAGTTACGGATACACCATTATCCGGAAGCACGGTTACAAGGATCGGAAGCTCCTGTGAGCAGGTGATCGTAGGCCAGAGAGTACAGAAAGTAACCAATACTGCTGCAGATCTTAATGTAAGCTCCTCTATGGAAAACAAAGTAAATGAACTTGATGCAAGGTCGATCACACTGGCAGAAAATCCCACACTGATGTCAGATGAAGACTATGATACACTTCTGAGGATCGTGGAGGCAGAAGCAGGAAGTGAAGATATCAAGGGCCGTGTTCTGGTGGCCAACGTCATCATGAACCGTGTAAAAAGCGAAGATTTTCCGAATACGGTGACAGAGGTTGTCTGGGATAACAGTGACGGCGTTCCGCAGTTTTCACCGACCTATGATGGCAGGATCAATGAAGTTGCAGTTTCCGATGAAACAAGGGAAGCGGTCAAGCAGGCGCTGAAGGGTACTGATTATTCTGAAGGTGCACTGTTCTTTATCCAGAAATCTGCAGCAGAGGAACATAATGTGAAATGGTTTGAAAAGGACCTGAAGAGGCTCTTTAAATACGGGGTCCATGAATTTTATACATATAAATAGGAAGAACTGATGCAGTACAGAAGGAACCAACCGCCGGCAGAAACAGACCGGCGGTTTCTTTTTATCCGAAAGCTGTGAATATCTGTCTGATCTCAGGGTGGGATTGGGCAAGACAGATTCTTTTTTAAAAGTGGTGGCATTTTCCATAATTCCATGCTATAATGTGATAACGTTGAAAAGAAAACGAATATCTTACAATAGAAAGGCGGAACACCAATGCAGGTATTGTACAAGAGCACCAGAGGAAAAGAGCAGGCAGTTACAGCGTCTATGGCCATACTTAAGGGCCTTTCTGAGGACGGCGGACTGTTCGTGCCTGAAAGCATTCCACAGCTGGATGTACCAATGGACAAGCTGGCACAGATGACCTACCAGGAGACAGCATATGAGGTAATGAGCCGTTTCCTTACAGATTTTACCGAGGATGAGCTTAAGAACTGTATCAACAAAGCATACGACAGCAAATTTGATACAGAAAAGATCGCGCCTCTTCATGAAGCGGATGGGGCATATTTCCTGGAACTGTTCCATGGCGCGACCATTGCATTTAAGGATATGGCACTTTCCATTCTTCCGCATCTGATGACAACTGCAGCGAAGAAGAATAATGTTAAGAATGAGATCGTGATCCTTACCGCAACATCAGGAGATACCGGTAAAGCTGCCATGGCAGGCTTTGCAGATGTGCCGGGAACGAAGATCATTGTATTTTATCCGAAGCATGGTGTCAGCCCGATCCAGGAGAAACAGATGGTAACTCAGAAGGGTGCCAACACTTATGTGGTAGGTATTACCGGTAACTTTGATGATGCCCAGACTGCAGTTAAGAAGATGTTCAATGATCATGAGCTGGCAGCAGAGCTGGATCAGGCAGGCTTCCAGTTTTCTTCTGCAAACTCTATCAACATCGGTCGTCTTGTTCCTCAGATCGTATATTATGTATATGCCTACGCATCACTGGTACGCGATGGCAGGATCAAAGACGGACAGGAGATCAATGTGGTAGTTCCTACCGGAAACTTCGGAAATATCCTTGCTGCATACTATGCGAAACAGATGGGACTTCCGATCCACAAGCTGATCTGTGCATCGAATGAGAACCGTGTTCTTTATGATTTCTTCCGCACAGGAACCTATGACAGAAAGAGAGATTTCATCCTTACGACATCTCCTTCCATGGATATCCTGATCTCCAGCAATCTGGAAAGACTGATCTATCGTCTTACCGGAGAAAATGCTGAAAAATGTGCAGAGCTTATGAAATCCTTAAGTGAGGGCGGCGAATATACCATTACTGACGATATGAAAGCACAGCTTATTGATTTTTATGGTAATTTCTGTAGTGAAGATGAGACTGCACAGGCCATCAGTGATATCTACAAAAACAGCAATTATGTAATCGATACGCATACTGCAGTTGCAGCCGGCGTATATAAGAAGTATGTAAGTGAGACAGCGGATCATCTTCCGACAGTGATCGCCTCTACTGCAAGTCCGTATAAATTCACAAGAAGTGTTATGGAAGCACTTGGTGAGGATCATAAAGATCTGGATGATTTTGGCCTTGTAGACGCATTAAGTGCGCTTTCCGGAGTACCTGTTCCACGTGCAGTTGAAGAAATCCGTACTGCCCCGGTTCTTCATGACAGGGTGGTAGATGCAGTGGATATGCCGGCAGCAGTAAAGGATATCCTTAAGATCAAATAATAATTGATAATAAAATCAGTAAGAAAATGTATTTTATGTTGAAAAAGCACAAATACTGGTTTATAATAAAAACAACGAAAACCGAATCCTGGAATGTTCGATCCCCCTTTTCTTTTTGAACCTACATTGACATTTTGGGAATCCAAAATCGCAGGTTGGATGTCAGACCTCACGTCGTGGTAGGCAGAAGACACTGTTGAGGATACCCACCTAGCATCTGCTAGGCGTCAAAAATAAGGGAACGGCATCCCGGGATTAATCGGTTAAAGACATAGAGCCGGTTAGTGGCTCTTTTTTCATATATGGGAGGAATTAAAACATGAGTGTTTCTGAAAGGAAATTTGGGGCACTTCCTACAGGAGAAGAAGTAAAAATCTATCATCTTGAGAATAAAAAAGGTGCCTATGCGGAAGTGCTTCAGTATGGTGCGATCCTGGTGAAGATATGTGTTCCGGATAAGAACGGAGATCTGAAGGATGTGGTCCTTGGATATGACGATATCCGGGGATATGAGATTAATGGATGCTTTTTCGGTGCGAGCATTGGAAGAAGTGGAAACCGTATCGAGAATTCCAGATTTTTTATTGATGATAAAGAAGTGGTTCTTGCAGAGAATGAGAATCATAACAATCTTCACAGCGGTCCGGATGGTTTTGAGAAAAAGCTGTGGGAAGTAAAAGAAATTTCCCAGGAGAAGAACAGCGTGGATTTCTTCCGCATCAGTCCGGATGGAGAGAACGGATTTCCGGGAGAATTTTCCATTGTTGTGAAATATGAATTCACAGAGGAAAACGAACTGAAGATTTTTTACAGAGGACGCTCTGATGCAGCTACCGTTGCCAATATGACCAACCATTCTTATTTTAATCTGAACGGAGAAGGCAGCGGAGATGTGCTTGATCAGGAACTATGTATTCATGCGAAGTATTTTACTCCGGTAAAAGACAGCCAGTCCATTCCTACCGGTGAATATGCACCGGTGGCGGGAACGCCGATGGATTTCAATGTTTCCAAACCGATCGGCAGAGACATTGAGGCGGATTTTGAACAGCTGAAGTTCACAGGCGGTTATGACCATAACTATGTAACCGATAATTATGCAAAGGGCAATGTCCGTTCGATCGCTACTGCATACTGTAAGGAATCCGGTATCGGTATGGAGGTTTCCTCCGACTGCCCATGTGTGCAGTTCTATGCAGGCAATTTTGTTAAGGATGAGAAGGGAAAGAACGGTCATGTTTATCATGAACGTTATGGATTCTGCCTGGAGACACAGGTGGAGCCAAATGCAGTCAATGTAGAGGATTTCCATTCTCCGATCCTGCTTCCCGGTGAAGAGTACAGCTCTGAAACGGTTTACCGTTTCTTTGTGAAATAACAGACAAACAGAAATAAAAGAGGTGCGAGAAGGCAATGCAGATACGTGTGGCAGAAGAGAAGGATGCAGCAACACTTTTGGAAATTTATTCCTACTACGTAGAAAAAACTGCGATCACATTTGAATACGAAACACCTTCCATAGAAGAGTTTACGCATCGGATCCATGATATAAAGGCGAAATATCCGTATATTGTGGCAGAAGAGAACGGAGAGATCCTGGGATATGCCTATGGTTCTGCGTTTCATCCGAGGGCTGCTTATGGCTGGTGTGCGGAAATGTCCATTTATGTGAGGCATGACCGGCGGGGCAGCGGTGCAGGAGGCAGACTCTATCGAGCCCTGGAGAGTCTTCTTGCAGAGATGGGAATTCTGAACCTGAACGCCTGCATTGCAGTTGCACCAAAAGAAGATGAATACCTGACCAGTGCCAGTGTGGATTTTCATAAGCATTTCGGCTATAAGCGTGTGGGAGAGTTCCACAGATGCGGCTATAAGTTTAACCGTTGGTATAATATGGTATGGATGGAAAAGATGATAGGTGAACATAAGAGCCTGCAGCCGGAAGTAAAGCTTTTTCCGGAAATCCAGGATAAGATCGGATTTGAACGTTTTTCCTGGTGAAAAAAGAAACCTGAGGGAGGTCAGCATGGACGAGGAAAAGAAAAATATAATCCAGCTCATGCTGGGATTTGTGCGCAGGGCAAACGGAGATCATGTCAGTGCATATGCGGCCCAGGCAGCGTATTTTCTGATCATGTCTTTTATCCCGTTTATACTGTTTCTTACAACGCTGATCCGTTATACACCCTTAAGCTATAATGTTGTCAGGGATGCCATCATCGGGTTTGTGCCCGGAAATCTGCAGACCTTTGTGCTGAGCATTGTGGTAGAAGTATACAAAAGAAGTACAGCCATCGTGCCGTTGTCTGCGCTGATGGCGCTCTGGGCGTCCGGAAAGGGAATGCAGGCGATCACCAATGGCTTAAATACCATTTATCATGTAAAGGAAACCCGAAACTGGCTGATGACCCGAATCTATTCGGTTTTTTATATGCTGTTGTTTGTGCTGGCAATCATTGTCACTCTTCTGGTCCTGGTTCTTGGTAATCGAATCCAAGTAGCTGCACAGAGAACCATTCCGATTCTCGGGAGGCTGCTGGCCAAGGTTATAGGGGCCAGGACATTGCTTGTATTTGCCGTGCTGTTTGCAGTGTTTCTGGTCCTTTATAAAGTGCTTCCAAACCGAAAGGCAACCTTTAAAAGCCAGCTTCCGGGTGCATTTATGATCGCAGTGGCATGGATGATATTTTCCTATGGATTTTCCCTGTATTTTGAATTTTTTCCGAGTTTTGGAAATATGTACGGAAGTCTGACTGCGCTGATCATGGTAATGCTGTGGCTGTATGTGTGTATGAACCTGCTTCTTTACGGGGCGGAGATCAATGCCTACTTCGAAAATGAATTCCGAAAGGCCCAGAGATCTGTAAAAACACTTCTTTCCAAGAAAGAAAATGAAAAAAACAGTTCCAAAGAATCCTGACTTTGCGCTTGACAGAAGGCAGACCTTGTGGCATAGTATTAAAAGACAGAAAAGCTGTGAAGGTGTTTATAGAGGATCATTTTCTCACAGAGAAGGGAAGTCACCGGCTGTAAGCTTCCCCGGGTTCAGATGGTTCTTGAATTTCCCACCGGAGCTTCCTCTCTGAAGTAACAGTAGGAGATGACGTAAGCTGCGCGTTAAGCAGACAAGAGGTGCCCGTGATCTTTTCATGGGAAACTGGGTGGTACCGCGGATATTCCGTCCCTTTTATGAGGGACGGTTTTTTTATTGCCCATATCTGGATCTTCGGGGTGGGCGGCGGATCATTTGATCATTTTAATTAAAGGAGAAATAGACCATGGATATGAAAGAAAGACTTCAGGAACTGGCTGAAAATGCCAGAAAACGGATCGAGGAATCCGAGGGCCTGGATAAGCTGAATGATGTGCGTGTTGCATATCTTGGAAAAAAAGGTGAGCTTACTGCAATCTTAAAAGGTATGAAGGATGTTGCTCCGGAAGAGCGTCCGAAGGTTGGACAGCTTGTCAATGAGACAAGAGCTAAGATCGAAGAACTTCTGGAAGCCTCCAAAAAGGATTTCGAGGAGAAGGTCCGTGAGGAAAAAATGAAGGCAGAAGTGATCGATGTAACACTTCCTGCAAAGAAAGCGAAGATCGGTCATCGCCATCCGAATACTATCGCTCTGGAAGAAGTTGAGCGTATTTTCATCGGAATGGGCTATGAGGTTGTGGAAGGTCCGGAGGTTGAGTATGCGGACTACAACTTTACAAAGCTGAATATTCCGGAGGATCATCCGGCAAGAGATGAGCAGGATACATTCTTTATCAATGATTCCATTCTGCTCCGTTCCCAGACATCACCGGTGCAGGCGCGTGAGATGGAAAAAGGCAAGCTTCCGATCCGTATGATCGCACCTGGACGTGTATTCCGTTCTGACGAGGTAGGTGCAACACATTCACCTTCCTTCCATCAGATCGAGGGCCTTGTTATTGATAAGAATGTTACGTTTGCAGATCTTAAGGGAACCCTTCAGGAGTTTGCAAAAGAGCTGTTCGGACCGGAGACAAAGACCAAATTCCGTCCGCATCATTTCCCGTTCACAGAGCCGAGCGCTGAGGTTGATGTTTCCTGCTTCAAATGCGGCGGAAAAGGCTGCCGTTTCTGTAAAGGTTCCGGCTGGATCGAAATCCTTGGCTGTGGTATGGTTCATCCGAATGTTCTCCGTATGTGCGGAATCGATCCGGATGAGTATACAGGATTTGCCTTTGGTGTAGGTCTGGAACGTATCGCACTTCTGAAATATGAGATCGATGATATGCGTCTTCTCTATGAGAACGACAGCAGATTCCTGAAACAGTTCTAAAACAGTGAACACGGATCATGAGTATCCGTCTGACAGTAAATATAGAAAAAAGAAGGGACAACCAAAATGAATACTTCATTATCTTGGATTAAAACATATGTGCCGGATCTGGATGTAACGGCACAGGAATATACAGATGCCATGACCTTAACAGGAACAAAGGTAGAGGGCTTTACAGAGCTGGATGCAGATCTTGATAAGATCGTGATCGGCCAGATCGATAAGATCGAGAAGCATCCGGATGCAGATAAGCTGATCATCTGCCAGGTAAATATCGGAACTGAGAGTGTGCAGATTGTAACAGGCGCTCCAAATGTAAAAGAAGGAGATAAGGTTCCGGTTGTTCTTGATGGCGGACGTGTTGCAGGCGGCCATGATGGAAAAATGACTCCCGGAGGGATCAAGATCAAAAAAGGCAAACTCCGTGGCGTTGAGTCCTTTGGTATGATGTGCTCTATCGAGGAACTTGGAAGCACCAGAGAAATGTATCCGGAAGCACCGGAATACGGAATCTATATTTTCCCTGAGGACGCAGTTGTGGGTGAGAGCGCTGTTAAGGCACTTGGCCTTGACGATGTGGTATTTGAGTATGAGATCACTTCCAACCGTGTAGACTGCTACGGTGTTCTTGGAATCGCAAGAGAGGCAGCAGCAACCTTCCAGAAGAAATTCTGCCCGCCGATTGTAGAGGTTAAGGAAAATGATGAGAAAGCTTCCGATTATGTAAAGGTTACTGTAGAGGATCCGGAGCTTTGCCCGCGTTACTGCGCAAGAGTTGTAAAAAATGTCAAGATCGGTCCGTCCCCGAAGTGGATGCAGAGATGTCTGGCTTCCAATGGAATCCGCCCGATCAACAACCTGGTTGATATCACAAACTATGTAATGGAAGAGTTTGGACAGCCAATGCATGCATATGATCTGGATACCATCGCAAATCAGGAGATCGTTGTACGCCGTGCAGGAAAAGATGAGAAATTCGTCACACTGGATGGCCAGGAGCGTATCATGGATGAGAACGTTCTGATGATCTGTGACGGTGAGAAGGCTGTCGGCATCGCAGGTATCATGGGGGGAGAGAATTCCATGATCACAGACGATGTAAAAACTGTTCTTTTTGAGGCAGCGTGCTTCGATGGAACCAGCATCCGTCTTTCATCCAAGAGGATCGGACTTCGTACAGATGCATCCGGTAAATTTGAGAAGGGTCTTGACCCGAACAATGCACAGGCTGCAATTGACCGTGCATGCCAGCTGATGGAAGAACTTGGTGCAGGTGAGGTTGTAGGCGGAATGGTTGATGTCTGCAGCGAGACAAGAGAGCCATCCAGAGTAAAATTTGAGCCTGAGAAGATCAACAAGCTTCTTGGAACCAGCCTTACAAAAGAAGAGATGATCGATTATCTTGGACGTGTAGAACTGGCTTATGATGAAAAAACAGACGAGATCGTTGCACCGACATTCCGTCAGGATATCCACTGTAACGCAGATGTTGCAGAGGAGGTTGCAAGATTCTATGGCTATGATAAGATCCCGATGACACTTCCTACAGGAGAGGCTACTACAGGTAAGCTGCCATTTAAGCTTCGTATCCAGGAGGTTGCAAGAGATATCGCAGAATACTGCGGATTCTCAGAGGGAATGTCCTATTCTTTCGAAAGCCCGAAGGTATTTGACAAGCTCTGCATTCCGAAGGACAGTGATCTTCGAAAAGTCATCACCATCAGCAATCCTCTTGGAGAGGACTACAGTATCATGCGTACAAGCACACTGAACGGTATGCTGGCATCCCTTTCCACAAACTATAACAGACGTAATAAAGATGTTCGTCTTTACGAGCTTGGAAATATCTATCTTCCGAAGTCCCTTCCGGTTACAGAGCTTCCGGATGAGCGTACCATGTTTACACTTGGAATGTACGGAAAAGGCGATTTCTTTGATATGAAGGGTGTATGCGAGGAGTTCTTCGAGAAGATCGGAATGAAGAAAAAGGTTACCTACGATCCAAACAGCGGAAAACCATTCCTTCATCCGGGAAGACAGGCTAACATGATCTATGAGGGTAAGGTAGTTGGATATTTAGGTGAAGTTCATCCGGCTGTTGCAGATAATTACTCTATCGGAGAAAAAGCATATATCGCAGTGATCGACATTCTGGATGTTCTGGAATTTGCTGGTTTCAACCACAAATATACAGGAATTGCCAAATATCCGGCTGTAACTCGTGACCTGAGCCTTGTAGTTCCCCATGCAGTTCTTGCAGGACAGATCGAGGAGATTTTTGATCAGAGAGGCGGAAATATTCTTGAGAGTTATCAGCTGTTCGATATCTACGAGGGCGCACAGATTGAGAAAGGTTTCAAATCCATGGCTTATTCTCTGGTATTCCGTGCCCATGACAAGACTCTTGGTGAAAACGAGATCTCCGCAGCAATGAAAAAGATCATGAATGGTCTTAACGGACTTGGAATCGAGCTGAGAAGCTGATGCTGATCTACATTGTAAGACATGGCCTGACTGAGTGGAATAAATTAAAAAAGCTTCAGGGTGCAGCGGATGTACCTCTTGCGAAGGAAGGGATCCTTCTTGCAGAAAAAACCGGAGAAGCTCTCCGTAATGTGAAGTTTGATATCTGTTTTACAAGTCCGCTCTCAAGGGCAAAACAGACAGCAGAATATGTTCTGGGGAAACGTGATGTTCCGATTATACCGGATAAACGGATCCAGGAGATCGATTTTGGTGTGTTGGAGGGTGATCAAGTAAGAGATGCAGATGGCAATTATATCGATCCGCAGATCGAGACTTTTTTCCGTGCTCCGGTAAATTTTAAACGACCGGAAAAGGGCGAGGATATTTTTGATGTGATCGCCAGGACAAAGGATTTCTGGGATGAAATAACATCAGATCCGACTCTTGCGGATAAAACAATTCTTGTTGCCTCTCATGGATGTGCAGTCCGTGCTCTTCTTCAGAATGTAGATCCTGATCCGGAGAATTTCTGGAGAGGCTCCGTGCCGCCAAACTGCTGTGTTAATCTTGTGGAAGTAAAGAATGGAAAGACAACGCTTCTGGAAGAAGATAGAGTTTATGCATAGAAAATAATGAGAAACGCAGAATAACTGTAATGGCTGTTCTGCGTTTCTTTTTTTGCTTGTTTTTATTGGTGGAATTTCACAGGTTATGATTGACTAATTGAGATAAAATGAGATAAAATATATAAAAGCGATGAATAATTCAGAAAAATAAAAGTTAAACTTTACTAATTATATAAAGATGCAGAATTGTGTTGGAATTATATGAAATCATTTAACCAAGTGCAGATTGCGAATATCCGCCTACGGATAGAGGATAATTACTGATAGTGATGTGATATATGGAATGGGGTGAGTATATGCAGTCATTAAATGAGACAAAAGCAGGGGAAAGCTACACGATCAAGTGGATGACCGGAATGCCGGAGACTATGGAACAGATCAGACAATATGATGTCAGTGAAGGAAAGACCGTACAGATCATAAGCAGGATACTTGGCGGAGTGATCGTAGGTGTTTGCGGACGCAGGATCCTGATCAGCGATGATGCAGCCTGCCGTATAAAAGTATAAATAAAAGTATAAAATAGAAAAAAGACGAAAGGACAATTCTTTTGGCGAAGGAATTGTCCTTTCTGGTTGTTTTAGGGAAGATGTTATGATAGTATGGGAACAAAAGAGTAACTTTTTTCAAAAATAAAGACAGGGGAGGCATATTATGGGAAAAAAGTTTATGAATACAGTGCTGTTTCTGGCAGTAACAGTGGCCGCGGCAACCCTGACTGCTTATGTTGGAAAAGGCTCCGGGAATGTGTTGCTTTATAATTTTACATTTCTGGGACTTATGCTGATCATATACGCAGTGGGGCTTTTTGCAGGTTTATATCGGATGGATAACCTGTCAAGAGCACTGAAGCATGGCGCTGGTGAGATCACAGAAGTGTTTCAGCTTCCGGGAAGAGCCAGAAAAGAAGAGATTGGGCAGCTGCGAGGGATTTTCGGTGACCGCTATCTCGACAAAAAGATGGATGATTTTGTTGACAGTATCAGCAGAACGGAAGAAGGGATCGCTGAAGTAGAGGATTTTGTGAATATTGAGGATGTAGATGTACATATCCACAAGAGACTCCTTGAGATGGCTCCGGACATTTTTACAAGCCTTGGCATCCTTGGAACATTTATCGGTCTTGTGTGGGGACTTAAAAATTTCCAGCCCACAGATTATGAAGTGATGACAAGCTCGGTATCCGCTCTTGTAGATGGCATCAAAGTTGCGTTTCTGACTTCCATTTATGGAGTTGCACTTTCTGTTGTGTACACATTTGGGATGAAAAGCGGATATTCTGCGATGTCCCAGGCGATGCAGGATTTTCTGGATCGTTTTCACGCACTGGTGCTCCCTACTGCGGAGAATGAGTCCTGGAATCTCCTTGTTTCCAGCCAGAAGACGCAGACAGAAGCCATGAAACAGATGGCGGAACAGTTTTCTGTGCAGATGGCAGATAGCTTTGAGAAAGTGATCACACCTACTTTTCAGAAGATGAATGATTCTCTGGACGTTCTTACCGCATCTGTGACAAAAGGGCAGCAGGATGCGATCCGGGAGATCCTGGATACGTTTTTAAGCGAGATGCATGGTTCCTTTCAGATGCAGTTTGAAGATTTTAATGATGCTCTGGCAGAACTTAAGAAGGTGCAGAAGGAGAATACAGAATATACATCAGAATTGTACAAGACCATGAGCAGTCAGCTGAGTGAAACTTTTACGAAGCAGGAACGTGCCATGAAGGATGCCATTAAGGAAATCGATGAGATGCAGAGCAGTTATATGAAGACTGCAGACCGTATTATCCGGGATAATCAGATGATCCAGCAGCTGCAGAAACAGGATTACGAAAAGTTTGCCCGGCATATGCATGAAAATGAAAAAGAATCCGCAGATCTCTGGAAAAACTGCAATGCATCTATGCGTCAGTATGTGGACAGTGCTGCAGAAGGGATGAAAGCAGTTGCGGATTCCAATAGGATCAGCGAGGAGCTTCTTCGTGAAGATAAGAAGATGATCGAAGATTTTGAAGCCAGAGTGAAAGAATTTACCGAGAGCCAGAAGATGGTCAACGGTGTTCTGGATGAGGTACGCAGGCTTCTTTCTGAGATCAAGACGGCAAAAAATAACCGTGATATCCATCTGATCGCCGGACAGCCCTGGGGCTATGGAAGCAATGCCGGTATCCAGGAACTTAAGGATAAGCTGACGGGTCTGGAGGATCTTCTGGAAGGACAGGGTGCAAGACAGGAAGCGCTGCTGGATGAGATCGAGCGCAGTATCCGTGAGGCAACGAAGGCAGCACAGAAAAGCCGTTTTGGTTTATTTAAATAAGAGAGGAATTGTCAATGCGCAAAAAAAGAAAGCCGGAGGAGCATGGGTTTAATGTCTGGCGTTCTTATTCGGATATGATGGCAGGAGTTTTGCTGCTTTTTGTTCTGATCATGTGTGTGACACTTTTTCAGGCACAGAAGAGCTATCAGGACAGTCTGAAGGAACGGGATGAAAAAATCGCTCTTCAGGAAAAATATACAGAAGAGCTTCTGGAAAAACAGAATGCGCTGGATGAGCAGGCAGGAACATTAAAGAGCCAGGATGAGCAGATCAAGTCCAAGGACAAGCAGATCAAATCTCAGGATGAAGAACTGTCTTCTCTGGCGGAGAAGCTTGCCAAACAGCAGGAAACACTGGAGGCACAGCAGAAGAAGCTGAAAGAACAGCAGAAAAAGCTGTCCTCTCAGAAAAAGAAGCTTTCCAGCCAGCAGGATACACTGAAAGAGCAGCAGTCTGCGCTGGATGAAAAAACAGAGCTTCTGGAAGAACAGCAGGAGAAGATCGACAAGATCATCGGCGTGAAAGCTGAGGTTGTGGAAGCTTTGCAGAAGGAATTTGAGAAAAAGAACCTCAATGTGGATATTGATCCACAGACAGGTGCGCTGACGCTGAATGCCAATGTTATGTTTGATTATGATCAGGCAGAGCTTACCGATTCCGGTAAGATGACATTGTCTATGGTACTGCCGACATATTGTAAGGTATTGCTGGATGATTCCTATAAGAAATATCTTGGCGAGATCATTATTGATGGTTATACGGATACAGACGGAGATTACAGTTATAACCTGGAGCTGTCACAGAAGAGGTCTCTGGCGGTAGCGCAGTATCTTTTGGATATTAAGAGTGATTTTCTGAAGGATTCACAGGTTCAGGAACTGAAGGATTGTCTGACAGTGAATGGGCATTCCATGTCAGATCCGGTTCTGGATGCAGATGGAAATGTAGATAAGGATGCGTCCAGACGTGTAGAGGTAAAATTCCGTTTGAAGGATGAAGAGATGATCCAGGAACTGAATAAGATCATGCAGGGAGATTCTGCAGAGTCCGACAGTACTGCTCAGAAAAAAGAAAAGAATCAGAAAGAAAATCAGGATAATAAGCAGTAATAAAATATGGCTGCTTTATATTTTTTAAGGAGGATTGGGTATGAAAAGAAAACTGGCATTGATGAGATGTTGACGAAGGTTCTGGATACAGTATGGACTCATAAGGGGTATACTGGCAGCTGTTATGTTGAGAATGTGGAGATGATCTTTAAAGTTACCGGTACAATGATCCCGGGACCGACGATCGAGGGTTATAAGCAGGCGTGGGTTTCGGTGTCAAATACGATGATTTTGATGAATTCTGTTATGCAGCTTTGTAATGAGATCATTGTGGCGAAGAATAATGGTGGAGCTTCGAATCAGCAGATGGGGGATTGTCAGCTGCTGATGAGGACTTATCTGGACTGTCTGAAGAAGTCTGGGGGATATGTGGCGTCAGTTATGAGGAACTCATTTGTTATGCAGGGGTATTTGGCTCGTTATGATAGTGCGTTGAATAACTGCGCGTCGCATTCTCGTTACTTTAGTGATGAGTTAGACGCGCAAATTTTTTGCTTAAAGAAAGAACATATGTTTACTTACGGCACTATATGTGTTAAAATATAGCCATGGGTAGTAGAAAAAACAACAGAATCTGAGAAAAGAGTTATC
>OCPU01001112.1_pt1 | contig 22985 bp, 14 predicted proteins | sample 1538661 | NCBI WGS metagenome assembly OCPU01 (sample SAMN04571716, study PRJEB22368) | human gut metagenome | biome: human gut; material: stool | host: Homo sapiens | place: Luxembourg | collected 2012-10-19
GGGAATAATATAATATCCCCGGAGGATAGCCGGGGTCGCACCCCAATCCCGCAAGGCGGGGGGGGGTATTCGGGGAATATCCTGCGCTCGGACAAGTGCGGGGAGTTACAAAAAAAATTTGTGGTGAAAATTTGGCTTGGCTTAACCTTGTAATATCATTAATAACATCATCATATTACTATTTATCGGTATCTCCACTATACAACATCCGCATTTCTCTTCCATTATGATAGGAAAGTTGGAACTGGAGCATGAATTTATGTAGAAATTGCGCGACTTTTTCGGTGAAAAAAGGCAGGATATTGGCAGATGATATTACAGTTAAGGAGCAGATATAGTTACTCCATATTTAATAATGTGAGTTGAGAATGAACTTTGATGAAGCTGATAAGGGTAGGAAAAGATTGCCTTGTTCTTGGATGCAAGAAAAATCCCCACATTCCGGAGAATATGAGGATTATTAATTATAAATCTTCAATAGCTAAAATCGTTGCAAATTGAGCTCCCCAATATTTATCTGACTGATAGGCAGATATACTTGATCGAGGCACATATAAGATGCAAGACCGGGGGATGCTACTAAACCATTGTCCTACTGATGGAGGAGTAGTTCTATAACATATTAACTGTTTCAACGATGTGCAATCATAAAAAGCCGATGGTGCAACATATCTTAAGAATGGGCTTTTAATAATAATTTTTTCCAATGATGAACAGTTTTTGAACGCCATCTTCTCTATGACTGATACCTTCGCAGGTAAAGTAATTTCTTTGAGAGCTGTGCAATTTTCAAAAGCTCCAGCGTATTTTTGGAACGCATACTCTCCACCAATTGTATCTAATGCTGAATTGTCCGGGAAAATAACTTTTTCTAAGGCAACACATTTTCTAAATGCTGCAGGGCATATTTTCCTTACACTGGCAGGGATATTAATCTGTTGTAGATTTGCACAATCCGCAAATGCTCCAAATGCATTATAATTTCCTATTGTTTCAATCATAGATGCCTTGTCAAACTCTATGACTTTTACAGGACATCCACTTAATGCAGCTCCTTCAAGTTTTAATGTAGCTGGAAAATATATTGTATCGCAAATCAAATTTGTACAATGCTTGTTTTGAGAATTATTAGACAAAAGTTCTGTTTTTTCACTAAATTCAAATCTTACCACATTGCATGATATGGCACATTTCCCAGTATCATCAGATGTCCCTATGATTAATTTCAGTTTTTGCGTTGGAGTTCCAAAATTATATGCGCCAGGAGCAATTATTTCGGATAAATTTCGGCATCCATAAAAAGCGTTAGCTTTTGCGACTTTACAAGTTTGAGGTAAAATAATTTTTTTTAACGTCTGTTTCCCATATAATAAATCGCCACCACAGAATGCTCCTTTGGGCAGAGCTGTAATATCTGTATCCGACAAATCTACGTTTTCCACAACAAGCATTGATGCATCAATAGTCTGAATATCTTCATCATTGATATTCCCTATTACTTTGAGAGAGAGAACAGTTCGCATCTGCTCGTCGGTTAATAACGATTTTAACGTGCCGGGCTCTGTAACATGGACTGTTAATTCAGTTTCCGAATAGAATGGAATCTTAATCTCTGTTGATTCTTTATCATTCAATGTAAAGACTACGAAACCATCTGCCATCGACACTCCTTTGAAGAATGCATTGCCATCCTCTCCATTCAACCCACTATCTCCGGTAGCTTTACCGAGTTGTTCCCAATTCTGTTCATTGTCATAGGAGATATACCAATATCCTCCGTCAATTTTGAATTTAGGCGTGATTCCATCTTTGCCATTCGTACCATCGGTACCGTCATTTCCATCACTGCCATCTGCGCCATCAGTTCCAATAGCCTTTACTTTCTTTCCGTCAACAACGAGCCAATTTCCATTAACGGTCCAATAATAGATGCCATCGGTATCTTGTTTTACACTAATAGTCGGAGTAACACCATTTGTTCCATCGGAACCATCAGAGCCATTTTTGCCGTGATAAATTGCGATGGTCTTACCCGAGGTAAACGTTATCGAATAACCGCTACCATCGGAGAGTGTAGAAACATTTGTGATTGACTCTCGTTCTTTAAGAGCTTTGACAATCTCCTGCAATGAAGAGATATTCGTATTCATCTGCTTGCACAATTCCTCCAATTTAGCAACCCGGTTTTCAAGGCCATTGACGCTATCCCATAAGGCGGAATCATCATAATCATTTGAACAACTTACCAATAATACTCCTATTACTGATAAGCAAATAAATAGTTTTTTCATCATATTATTATTTGAGTTTATGTTGCCAATAGTGGATGGAATAGGCTGTTAATGTGAATATTAACGATAATGCAGTGATTACACAAAGAATAATTCCTATCCAGTATAAAGTGCAGAGATTAAGATACTCAGCCACACCAACAGTAATCAATGCAACGATTACTGCCCATAAATTCTGATTCAAATTTGGATTGAATCCATTTAGATCTGCCATTATTAAGGATTACTATTCCCGCCCAACTCCTCTACGGGGATTATCAAATAAAGAAAGTGTGGAGTTGTTAGTTTATCGAATCGGAGGCTCTGGAATGCCTTGCATCAAATAAACAATACCCCACACTTGGGCAGTATATCGAGAATGATATAGCTACGCAAGTGATGAGTGTTCGTATTGCTTATCCCTGATACAACGAAATTTTCCAGATTCCCGATTCAGGATAAAAGCTAAACACTTTCATCAATCAATATGTCACTACCCATCGGATAGCACCACAAAGTTAGAAAATGTTTCTTAAAATACAACGCACTCGCGGGGTATTGTAGATGCAAATTTCAGCTAAAAGTTTTTGAAAATCAAGATTGACCTTATAGAATGTTTATCATAACTTTCGGGGAAGTGTTAACTATGATATTTATTGAGTTCTACAAAAAGGCCTGCCGATTTTGGCAAGCCTTATAATTACAAAGAGAGTTCTGCTTCAACCTTTTCCATATCGCGGCTGATTGAGGTATTGAGGACTTTGGCATAGTGCTGGGTCATTTTGATATTACTATGACCGAGCATCTGGGAAACATTCTCAATAGATACGTTATTGGCAAGAGTAACCGTCGTGGCGAACGTGTGACGTGCGCAATGAGTCGTGAGTTGCTTATTGATTCCGCACAATTCCGCAATTTCTTTCAGCCCGTCATTCATGGTTTGATTGGCCGGAACCGGGAGTAATCGTCCCTCAGCTTTGGCAAAGTCTGCATAACGTTCAAGTATCTGTATGGCAGGTTTGAGAAGAGGAATATTGCACAAACTGTGGGTCTTTGTTCGGGCTTTTACGATCCATTGCTTACCTTCCTTACCCGTTACGATCTCTTTGGTGGTCAGCGAATAAACATCAGCATAAGCCAATCCCGTATAGCAGCAAAACAGGAAGATGTCCCGAATACGGTCATAACGCGGATTTTCGAATTTTACCTGGGACATTGTGTGCAATTCCTCCTCGGTCAGAAAATCTTTCTTGGTTTCTTCCAATCGCAGTTTCAATAATGCTACGGGGTTGTTTTTCATCACTCCATGGGCTATGGCTATATTGATGATTTTGCTGATGTTTTTAAGGTATTTTACCACGGTGTTGTTGCATTGTTTCCGTGTTACAAGTAGGAAATGGACGTATTTTTCGAGAAATTCGACCGTGATGTCGTCTGTGTAAATGTCGTTCTTTCCTTGCGTCTGCATAAACTCTTTGAGGTGGTTTAGCGAGGTTTGATAGCGGATGGCCGTGCCTGCTGCTACTGTCTTACCTACGAGTTCCGATTGCATCCGGTTGTGTTCTTCGCATAGGTCAATGAATGAAATCTGTGGTTTGTCAAAACCTCGGTAACGGTTGGTTACGGCTTTGGCGGTTACCTGCTTACCCTCGCTTTGTAAGGTTTGAGCTATGGAGAACAGGTCGTATTCGATTTTATCCAGATAGGCATTTAGTGCCTTGTTTTTTGAGCCGACGGGTTTTACTCGGCCTCTTGCCGTCACCCATTGCTCTTGATCGACTCCTCGTCCTATTCCGAACTCTGAATAGGCTCGGTTGGCTGATACCCGAACGTATATAGGTGCTTGGCCAGTACGCAGGAGTCGATGCCGTTTAATGAAAAACAGTATCGAAATCATATTAATAAGATGATTTTTAATTAGTTAGACTAAACTATGCAGGGAGATAAGGCTATAATGCCTTTTGGGATATACACAAAGATACGTAAAATTTTCCATTTTTGCAAGTGTAAAATATTGATATACAAAGAAATGGAATGAAATTTGTTGGACTAAAATTTTAGTCTGAAAGTCCCACGATTGGTCCAATTAACACCCTGCGTGAAATGGCTTTTTACTGCACTTTGATAAATGATAAAATCCCCACAATTCATTGAATTGCAGGGATTTACGCTGAATTTTGTTGAGCTACCAGGATTCGAACCTGGAATAACAGGACCAGAATCTGTTGTGTTACCGTTACACCATAGCTCAATAGATTTTGGTGATGCAAAAGTAGAACTTTATTTTGCAAATGCAAAGAAAAATCCGGAAAAAATTTCATACATTTGTTTCAATCTACGCAGAAAAAACCGCTTGAAACTTAAAATTTACACAAAATCAGAAAATTATGGGAATTAAATTTCGGCTTATCGCCATGAACTTCCTTCAGTATGCGATCTGGGGTTCGTGGCTTATCTCGCTGGGCGCCTACCTGGGAGGCGGACTCGACTTCTCGGGATTGCAGATCGGCAGCTTCTTCGCGACGATGGGAATCGCCTCGCTGTTCATGCCCGCCGTGATGGGGATTATCGCCGACCGCTGGATTCCGGCGCAGAAACTGCTGGGCATCTGCCATTTCATCAGCGGCGCGTTTCTCATCGCCGCGGCCTCGCAGACGGCTTACGCCCCGCTGTACAGCTGCATGCTGCTGAGCGTGATGTTCTACATGCCGACCATCGCCCTGTCGAACTCCGTGGCCTACAACGCCCTCGATCTGGCCCGGCTCGATACCGTGAAGCATTTCCCGCCCATCCGCGTATGGGGAACCGTGGGATTCATCGCCGCCATGTGGTTCGTCGACCTGACGCACATCGGGGGCGTGCAGATCAAGCTCACCGAGTGGCAGCTCTACGTTTCGGCCCTGCTGTCGTTCGTACTGGCGGCCTACTCGTTCTCGCTGCCGGGGTGTCCCGTCGAGCGCAGCGCGCAGAAACAGTCGTGGGTCGATACGCTGGGCCTGCGGGCCTTCGCGCTCTTCAAGGAGAAGCGGATGGCCATTTTCTTCGTCTTCTCGATGCTGCTGGGCGCCGCTTTGCAGATCACCAACGCCTTCGGCGACAGTTATATTCAGAATTTCGGCTCGATGCCGCAGTATGCCGATTCGGCCATCGTGAAGCACTCGGTGATCCTGCTCTCGCTGTCGCAGATGTCCGAAACGCTCTGCATTCTGCTGATTCCTTTCTTCCTCCGGCGTTTCGGCATTAAGAAAGTGATGCTGATTTCGATGCTGGCCTGGGTGCTGCGCTTCGGGTTCTTCGGCATCGGCGATCCGGGATCGGGCGCGGCGTTCCTCGTGCTTTCGATGATCGTCTACGGCGTGGCGTTCGACTTCTTCAACATCTCCGGCTCGCTCTTCGTCGAAAAGGAGACCAGCCGCGAGATCCGCTCCTCGGCGCAGGGCGTCTTTATGATTATGACCAACGGTTTCGGCGCCTTCTTCGGCTCGTATGCCGCGGGCGCTGTCGTGGACGCATACGGGTGGCCCGATTCTTGGTTCATCTTCGCTGGGTACGCGCTCGTGGTGGCCGTGGTTTTCGCCGTGGTTTTCAAATACAGGCACAACCCGGCCGAAATGGAGGGCGTGAAACATTGATGACTGACGGTCCGGCGGCGGGGAGAACCTTGCCGCCGGATTTTTTTATCCGCGCAGGAACATTTCGACGTGGGGAGCGCCCGCTTCGGGGTATTCGCTGGCGGACAGTGCGCCGGAGGGGCGGATGATGACCGGATGCATGGCGGGCGTTTTATTTTATAGAGGTGCCGTTACGACATTAAAGATACGAAAATTATGGATACGATCGGTGTGAATGATGCGAGCTGCATCCGCTGCGGCCGCTGCGTGAAGGTGTGCCCTTCGCAGATTTTCGTGCAGGAAAAAGCCGGGGGCGACGTGACGCTGCATAAACCCGAAAACTGCATCCTTTGCGGACATTGCGTGGCCGCCTGCCCCACGGGGGCGGTGAACCATGCGGAGTTTCCGGCCGAGCGGGTGCATGCGGTGGATTACGGCGCGATGCCCACGCCCGAGCAGGTGGAACTGCTGCTGGCCGTGCGGCGGTCGAACCGCGCACTTTCGGCGCGCCCCGTGCCGCAGGAGCTGCTGGACCGCATCGTTGCGGCGGCGGACCGCGCCCCGACGGCGAGCAATGCCCGCCAGCTGGGGTATACGCTGGTGACCGACGCGGCGCAGCTGCGCGCTGTCACGGAATATACGCTCGGAATTTTCGGCACACTCGAAAAGCGGCTGCTGCATCCGCTCGTGCGGCCGTGGCTGAGCCGCCTCGTGCCGGGCGTTTATCGCTATGTGCCGGTGTTCAAACGCCTGCGGCGCGAATATGCCGAGGGCCGCGACCGCGTGCTGCGGGGCGCGACGGCGGTGCTGTTCATCCATGCGCCCAGGGAAAGCCGGTTCGGTGCGGAGGACGGGAACCTGGCGTATGAAAACGCTTCGCTGATGGCCGAGGCGCTGGGCGTGAGCCAGATATACATGGGGTTCGTGCTGACGGCCGTCCGGCAGGACAGGAAGGCGAAGCTGGCCGCGATGCTGGGACTGGGCGACCGCCGCATCTGCGCGGTGATGGCCCTCGGGATGCCGCAGTTCCGCTATCCCAATTACATCGACCGCGCGCCGGCGCCGGTGACGCGGAAATGAGAGCCGGTCTCAATTTCTCACCGCAATGTTTTCAGGGACTTCGTCGCTGTCTTCCCGGTTTGAACGAGGTGGATATGCGTAGCATGCGTCGTCACGACCGCCGGGCCGGGAATCGACCTTCGCGCCGGGATGTGTCCGCGCGCGGGTTGCCCCCCCCTCCCGGCATGACGGGCGCAACTGCCGGTCTCCGATTCTGATGTGACCAAGATTGCCGGATGCGAAAAAAGGCCCTGCACGCAACCGTGCAGGGCCTTCTCTTGTTTCGGGCGTGTGTCATAAGCCCCAGTCCGAGGGCAGATAACTCGCTTTCGGGGCGTTGGGGACGTTGACGAAAAATTCGAATCCGCAGAGTCTTTCGATTTCCGAGACCGATTTGGCGCAACCGGCCGGATTCTGTCCCGACGATTCGGTGTGTTCGTACCAGAATCCGATGGCCTGCAATTCGTCGGCCGGAAGCGATGCCACGGAGCGTCCCGTCGAGCCGTTTTTCGAGCGCAGCAGAACCTTGTAATACTGCGTCGGTACGGGCAGCGTGTTGCCGCCGTTGTCGATCGTCGAGGTCTGCGAGCCGTCGAAATGGCATCCCGTCACCACATAGAGCGTGTCGGCGCACATCCAGCCGCGAACCCTGCCTTCGAGCGCCGCCCATACGCCGCTGTTGAAATTGGACCGCTGGGCCGTCATGTTCGAATAGTAGGAGATCTGGTCGTTGGCCAGATTGCTCACCCTCCGGTCGGCGTTGGCGACCTGATGTCCCCGGTTGTAGGGGGCGCTTACGCCGCCGGCCATCTGCTCGCCCGGCGCCAGCGTGGGATCATAGCCCCAGTGCCGTTCGCGTGAGATGCCCTGGGTGTAACAGCTGTGGAGCGGATAGGCGGCCCACAGCGCGAGCCGCTTCGCCTTGTCGTAGCCCATTGTGTAATTGCGGGGGTAATAGCCTTCGGAAGTCCTGGTCACGTCGGTGATGATGTGGCAGATTTCCGTAAGCGATTTGTCCGCTGCGGGCAGTTCGGCCCAGGGCATTCCCAGCGCCGGAGTTCCTGTTCCCGGGGTAGGGTCCGGGGGAGGATTGTCTCCTCCCCCGCCCGGAGTTCAGTTGATTTTGATTGTGTTTATATATAAAGCACCAGGGGTACCCAGAGTGTATGTGATGACAATATCCCCGGTCAAGCAAGCATCGCTTGTGAAATTGCTTGTCACTACGGCTGATGCAGTACTTCCAGATATGGTATTTGTTGCATTTGTTGATATCATTGCAACGCCGCCGACTGTTACTGCAATCGTTATTTGGGTCCCGCTTTTTGCACATGCACTAACGTCTATCGAACTGATACCACAGGCAGTTTCAGAGCTACAATATGTGGCATAACCTGTTCCTGTCATACTCATTGACGTTATCTTCTTAGAAGATGAGCCAAATTGTTGACCTCTGCTGTTACCATCCCAGTTCCCCGGATTGGCTCCTGTGGCTACATTGTCTGCCAATGGTGTCCATGACATATTGCTATGTGATAAGGCCGTGCTCCACGCACTCCATTTCAGATTAGATGACGGTTGTAATGTGTATGGTTTTCCAACGATCACTGAAGTTCCTCCTTTCGCGACTTGGCTGACCGGAATGACAATCTCCTTATTATCCCCTTTGCGGGTAAAGGTGATTGTTCCGAGTTCCGCTTCGGCGGCTCCGCCGTCGGCAAGGGCCGTTACGGTGTAGACGTTGTCGACGGGACCGCTGACGCTGAATTTATCGGGAGCACTTACATCGGGCGCGTTCACTTCGAAATCCGATGTGAGCGTAAATTCCGCGGTTGCGCCGCTGTCGCCGCCCAACGTGATGCTTGCGGGCGAAACGTCATAGACAGAACCCTTCTGTGTGACATTGATCGTTTTTGTCACCGTAGGATCGTCGGCCAATGTCAAGGTGATCGAGCCTGTGCGCGCTTCCGTTCCGTAGTTGGGTGCGAGGGTGTAAGAGAGGGTTCCGGCAGCGGCAGCCGCATTCGTTACGATTTCTCCGTCGCATGTTGCGGTTACATTCGAGGTGGAGTTGATCACCTCGTATGCATTTGCTGCCGAAAACTCTCCTCCCGTGGCTGCGATGTCCTTAATATCCGATGCCGTTATTGTAGCAGGGATGTCGATGTGACCGCCTTCTTTGCCGTAAACGGTTACATTGTCGAGATAAAGGCGAGATTTATCCGTCGGAGCGGACGGAAGAACGATGGAGAATTTTACGCGGGCGGTAATGCCTTCGGTGCTTATAACATATTTATAAGGTACGTCGTAAGTGCCTTTTAATGTAAAAATCGCTTCGTTTTGCCAAGTGGCTCCCTGATCGGTTGAGTATTCGGCTTTTACCTGAATGCCGTTGGTCGATGCGGCATCGAATGTAACGTAAGTCGCTTTGGTGACGTCAAACAGCATCTGCGTATATCCTATGTTGTCTTTGGCTGTTGTGTACCAACGGCATTGCATGTTCTGACCTGTTGCTCCCGAGGGGTTGGTCGTTGACGGCGTTCCATAATAGGTTTGCCATTGCATATTGTCCGCACCGGAGGTGACTGTGCCCTGATAGTTGCTGCCGGATGTAAACCCTTCGGCAGTCTCGAATCCGCAGGTGTAGATGGCAATGTCGGCTTTTTCGATGGTTACGGTATTGTCGATGTTAATTGCCAGCGTATTGAGCTTCGAATTGACGAATTGCAGGTTCTTGCCGGGTGTTACGGTTTTCGTGACGACTGTGCCGCCGTCGGTCGTAATCGTGAATACGAGTTGGTCCGTCGGCTCGACCGTTACCGGAGCGGTTACGAACCATGCTTCGAAATTGGCGTTCACGGCAGGCTGGTCGGAAAGCGAGACGACGACCTCGCTGGATTTGTTGTCGGCGAAGGCATCCGATTCATGCGGGGTCTGCGTTGTACCGTCAGCACTTACGAAACAGCTGCTTGTGGGGTTGAAATAAAAATTGCCGGCGATGTATTTCCCCTCGGAAACAACCTTGAGCGCGACGCTCCTGACTTTCTCGGCTGAAGCCGTTAAGGTCGGATTCGTAATTTTATAGGTGAATTTGGAGATGGCAACAGGGCGGCCGAACCGTACGCTGAGTTCCTTTGTCGTTTCAGTGACTTCCACGGCATCCATGTTTCGGGCGATCAGGATGTCGGCCTTCGGATCGAAGGTCTCCGTAGTTGCGGTTTGTGCCGCGGGCAAGGTCATTGCATAGGCCGTGACTTTGTCGGCTGTCGTTATGTTTTTGCCGGCACTCCAGTATGCGGACGATGGGTAATAGCCTTGGATGTTGCATGTTCCGGGTGTCAGGTTCGACAGTGAAAAAGTCGCAATGTTGTTTGAAATAGAGGCTGTCACTCGTTGAAATACGCTGTTTACGTAGAATGCGTTTTCATCTCCCTCCGACCATTTGATGTTGCCGAGGACGGGGTCGAATTGGGTACGGGTGTCGCCGGCGATCTGGCTGTCGGCGATTAGGTCGAGCGTGAAATCCTGATTGTCGGGGGTGAGGCTTTCGGGGTCTTTCGAACACCCCGTGATTGTCATGGCTGCAACGGCAATTACAATCACACTATTGAATAGATTTTTCATAGTCCGATTGTTTTTAGATTTCTCCCATGTCGTTGTTGTCTCCGCCGGTAAACCCGGCATCTCCGTCGGGGCCATAGTCAATGATACCACCGCTACTTTGGGCGAATCCTTTTTCGATGCGGACATCTACGATGTCGATAACAGGGGCGGAGTACTCAACTTCCCCCCCCCTTACATTGAGGCGAGTGCAGTTCATAAGAGTGTAGTTAAAAGGTGTTAGGTAAAATTAAAAAAAATAAACGAGACTGATGTTATGTCGGTGTGAAATTTTTTCACAAAATTCCATATGGTCAATTGATGTCGCCTTTTGGGACAGCCGATCTGTCCGGATGTGGTATGGCCTGACGGGATGCGGGACGGCGGGGCGGAGCCGTGGCAACAAAAAAAGCGCTCCGGGGGGGGAGCGCTGTGCAAGGGGATCGTGCGTCGTCGTCAATACATATTGTCGTACATCGACTGCGATTTGTCGTATTTCAGGTCGGAGAGCGATGCGGCCTTGACGCCGATGTTGAAACTCCACGAACGGTGGTAGCCGAACGGAATCCACGAAAAGGACATCTGCCAGCAGTGGAGGTCGCGCGTGATCGAGACCGACGAGGTGGTCAGTTTGTTGGCCTTGATGTCGTAGCCGCCCTGGAAGGTGATGCCCGTCTTGGGGGTGACGTTCAACGAACCGTTGAAGCCGATGGTTTGGGTGACGTTCTTCCGGTAGCCCGTCGTGCCGTTGTTGGTGTACGAGATCGAGTAGTTGACCGCGTAGTTGAATCCGAAGTTCCACGGCAGCGAGAAGTCGTAGTAGCTTTGCGCCATGTACTGTCTTCGCAGCACGGGGTCCATCTGCCCGTAAGGGTCGTAGAACGGGTTCTGGTACTCCGGAGGTATTGACGTGATGTCGTTGATGGCCGTTTCGCTCCGGTCGTTGCGCGATTTGAACGTATAGCCGAACGACCAGCCCGTCGAGACGACGCGGCCCGGGAAGAAGAGCTTGTTGTAACGCTTGCCCTCGGGCGAGACGCGGTAGGGGTCGAGCGTCAGCGAGAGGTTGATGCCGAAATTGTTGAACAGCGTCGTACGGAACGAGACCGGGATGTTCGAAAGTCCCATTGAGTCGGCCAGGAAGTTGTACGAACCGCTGATGCGCAGTTCGTCGATCAGCTTGATCTTCTTCACGCCCGAGGTGTCGCGTTTCGAGAGGACCTTCATTTCGAGGTTCTGCGACAGCGAGAAGTTCATCGACATCGAACGGCCCGACGAGGGGACGCCGTAGGCGTTGACGGCATAGGGCGAATAGGTCGTGAAGCGGCCCGTGGAGTCGGTCTGGCGGGTCTGGTAGTAGCCGTATTTGGGGTCGCTGAAGTCCGGGGCGTAGGAGAAGCCGATCGAGGGGGTCAGCGTGTGGCGGATCGCCTGGATCTTGCGGTCGCGGCTCTTCTTCGTGAAGTCGTACATGCCGTAGACCGTCGTGGAGGCCGAAACGCTGAAGTTGTAGTTGTAGAGGCGGTAGAAACCGTAGTTCGTCGGTAGCGTGTCGGTCTGGTTGGTGACGGGGTTCCACTCGAACTCGACCTTCTTGAAATACCACTTCTCGTTGTAGTTGACCGACGGCGAGAGGTTGATGTAGTTGAACAGGTTGAACGACGCCGAAATCGGAATCGAGTGCTCGATGCCGTTCTTCATGTTTTCGAGCGTCTCCTTGGAGAAGACCTCCGATTCGGTGGTGGTCACCGAGTTGGTCATCTTACCCGTGTACTGCATCGAGATCTTCTCGTACCAGCGGTCCTTGCCCTGCTTCTCCTTGCGTTTGAAGGGGTAGAAGCGCGAGACGTTGAAGACCATCGTGGGGAGCGTGATGGAGATGGTCTTGTTCTGCGAGTTCTGCGAGATGGCCATGTTCGCCGACAGCGAGAAGGGCGTTCCGGCCCAGTTCTTCGAGTAGGAGACCGTCGAGTTGGTCTGCGTCGAGAGGATGTCGTTGAGGTTCGTGGCCGAATAGCGGCTGTAACCGCTCGTGGCGAAGTTCACCGAGGCCGAGAAGGTCGAACCCGGGTTGGCCTTGGGGTCCTGCGAGTGGGTCCACTGGATGCGGAAGTTGCTCTGCTTGATGTAGTCGTCCTCGCCCTTTTCGCCCGTCTTGACATTCGAATACTGCATGTTGAAACTGCCGCTGTACTTGTAGCGCTTGATGTAGCGCGAGGCGGCCGAAGCCTCCCACGATCCCAGCGTGTAGATGCCGCCGCGCACCGCCAGGTCGGCGTATTCGCCCAGGGTGAAGTAATAGCCCAGGTCGCGCAGGAAGAAACCTTTGGAGTACTCCTCGCCGTAGGTGGGCATCAGCAGGCCCGACTTGGGGCCCATGTTGATCGGGAAGAAGCCCTCGGGGATGCCGAGGAAGTAGATCGGCACGTCCTCCATCACCAGGTAGGCCGGGCCGGTGATCACCTTCTTGCCGGGTATGACCTTCGCCTTGGTCATCGCCAGGTAGAAGTGGGGGTGGTCCGTATGGTCGCAGGTGGTGTACTTGCCGTGCTCGATGTTGATCGTGTTGTCGGGCATCTTCTTCACGCTGCCGCCCACCAGCCAGCCGTCGCCCTGCTGCGTGGCCACGCCCTTGATCTTCGCCTTCTTCGAGTCGAGGTTGTAGGTGATCGTGTCCATCTGGTAGGTGGCCGACCCTTCGGTGAATTCGGGCTTGGTGACAATATCCTTGCCGTCGAGCGTGTCGGGCTTGCCGTAGGCGTAGACCATCTTCGAATCCATGTCGATGCGCATGTAGTCGGCCTTGAGGTTGCTGTTCTGGTAGGTGACGTCGCCCTTGTTGTAGATGTAGACCAGCTTGTTGCGCACGTCGTAGACCAGCGAGTCGGTGTTCTTGCCCGTGATCGGGTCGTCGAGGAACGCCCCTGCGGGCCGCGGCGTCTTCACCGAATCGCGGCGGAGCGTGTCGGCGGCGAGCGAGTCGGGCCGCGCCGCGCCCGGAGAATCGGCCTTCTGCGCCACGAGCGAGTCGACCTGCGCCGAAAAGAGCGAATCCTTCTCCTCCTGCGGCAGTGCGTTGAACGCTTCGCGCCGCCGGGCCTCTTCGCGCGCCTGCCTGCGGGCCTCGCGCCGCGAGGGGGTGACGACGGGCGGACGGGCGCTCGTGTCGGGACGTATCGCGTCGGCGCGGGACGGAACCGGGACGGTGTCCCCGGGGGCGGGATTGCGGGTCGTGCGGGGCGCTCCGCCGCCCAGTACGATCTGGGCAAACAGCAGAATCACCGTCGCCGACAAGAGATATTTTACCCTAATTTTATCCAAAATCCCAAAAATTTTCCATACCTTTGCCGACAAGTCGGCAAAAACGCCCGGATCGAGGTCCTGTGCCCCTCCCGCCGCGTTTTCGGCCCGACAAAGATAGGTAAAAATTTATAGAAAGCTCACACTTGGTACCATTAAATATGCGCACACGACTTTTGCTGCTATTCGCCTTCGCGGCCGCAACTGTTCTTATGAACGTTGCGTCTGCGGGGAATATTGCGCACGGCGTCGAAGTCGTGGTCATCGACGCCGGGCACGGGGGAAAATTCCCCGGCGCGCACTACGGCGGGGTCTATGAAAAGGACCTCACGCTGAAGGTGGCGCTCAAACTCGGAAAGCTCGTCGAGGAGGGGATGCCGGGCGTGAAGGTGGTCTACACCCGCACGGCGGACAGGACTCTGGGGGCGGACCTGGCGGCCGACCTGCAGGCGCGGGCCGACATTGCCAACAAGGCCGGGGGCGACCTCTTCATCTCGATCCACGCCAACGCCGCGCCCCGGGCGACGGGCGTGCGGGGCGTCGAGACGCTGATCATGGGCGAGAGTTCGAAGGAGCAGCGCTACAACGAGAACGCCCTGTTCGAAAACAACCGCGAGGATCTGATCGACATGTCCGACGAACGGACGGCGGCCATCGTGCGGGCTTACATTCAGAATCTCCAGTTCACCTACGGCGAATACAGCATGGCTTTCGCCCGCTGCATTCAGAACAGCTACCTCAAGGCGGGCCGCCATTCGCGCGGCATAAAGCCGCAGCTGCTGCGGGTGCTCTATGCGACGGACATGCCGGGCGTGCTGACCGAGATCGGGTTCATGTCCAACCAGCAGGAACTGGCCTACATGAAGTCCGACAGGGGGCAGAACGAGATCGCCCGGTCGCTCTACCAGGCGATCCGCAACTATTCGGCCTATGTGCTCGGGACCCGGATGGCCGAGGAGGAGCAGGCCGCTGCCGCGAAACCGGCCGCGGAACAGCCTGCGGAAAAGTCTGCCGGAAAGGCCGCGGAAAAGAGCGTTGAAAAGCCTGCGGCAAAGTCCGCTGAAAAGACCGCAGCGGCGCAGCCCGCGGAGGGAAAGACCGCGACGGCCGCTCCGGTCAGAACCCCGGAAAGACCGGCCGTACAGCCCCTGCGCTATACGATTCAGGTGATGGCTTCGGCGTCGTCCGTGCCCCTCGCCTCGGCGCAGTTCCGCGCCTACCGCGGCAAGGTGAAGGAGTATGCGGCCGAGGGGCGGTTCCCCTATAAATACGGTGTGGGCGAGTACGGCACCCGTGAAGCCGCACAGCGGAAGCTGGCCGAGGTGCGCAAGGTATTTCCCGGGGCCTTCGTGGTCGCGTGCCGGGGTACGCAAATTGTAAAATAAAAGTACAGATATGAAAAGGGAAGTTAAAATCGGAATTTTCGGCGTGACGATGATCATTGCCGCGTGGGCCGGAATCCGGTTTTTGAAAGGATTCGACATTTTCAGCCGCAATTCGGTCTATTACGCCGCCTACGACCAGATCAACGGCGTGCAGGCGGCGTCGCCGATTATGATGAAAGGCGTCAAGATCGGTACGGTGACGGGCATTTCGTTCGATCCGCAGCGCAGCGACAACGTCGTGTTGCAGTTCACCATCAAACGTCAGTATCACATTCCGACCGACTCCGAGGCCAAGATTTACAGCAACGGGCTGATGGGCGGAAAGGCCATCGAAATCAACTACGGCACGGCGCGCACCTATCTTCAGAAGGGCGACACGCTGCGTTCGGTGCGCGAACGCGACCTGATGGACGTGGCCGGGTCGGAGCTGGATTTCTTCAAGCAGAAGGTGTCGCAGGTGACGGGCGACCTCTCGCGCACGCTGACCAATCTCAATCGCCTGATGGAGGCCAACGCGCAGAATATTTCCGGGACGTTGAGCCACCTGAACGCCATTACGGGCGACATGGCCGGCCTGCTCGACGCCGAGAAGCGCAACCTGAAAGCCGCCGTCGACGACCTTACGGAGTTCTCCGCGATGCTGGGCAGGAACACCCCGCGTGTGGACAGCATCGTCGGCAACCTGAACCGGATAACCGGGGAACTGGCCGACGCCGGGTTCGCCCGCAGGCTTACGGACGCCGTGGACGAGGTGAACGGACTGCTGGCAAAGGTCGAGGCGGGCGAGGGGACCGTCGGCAAACTGATGAACGATCCTGCGCTCTACGATTCGCTGACCGAGGCCAGCGCTAATCTCGCCTCGCTGCTGGCCAACCTCGAGCAGTATCCCGGCCGCTACGTGCATTTCTCGCTTTTCGGGCGCAGTCCCGAGAAGATGCAGGAGAAGGCCGAGCGCAAAGCCGCCAAAGCTGCGGCCAGGGCCGAGCGGGACTCGGTGAAAAGAATTAAGAATTAAAAATGGAAAATGAAAAATTGACTGGCAGACAGGAGGTTCATTCAGCCCTCTCGGTGTGATAATGTGGTCGTATAGGGCGTGGCGCGAAATTTTCCGACCGGCGCCCTTTCGATTTTTCATTTTTCATTTTTAATTCTTAATTTACCGTCATGATTTACCCTGCTACATTCGAGCAAAAGATAGGTTTCGACCGGCTCCGCGAGCAGGTCGCGGCCCGTTGCACCATGCGCGCCGCCCGCGAGCGGCTCGCCGCGGAGGGCTTTTCGACCTCTGCGCGCGAGATCGAACGGCGGCTGGCGCTCGCCGACGAAATGCGCCTGCTGCTGGATATGGAGCATGATTTCCCCGGGGGCGAGTACCCCGACGTCGATTACATCGTCGCCAAACTGCGCGTCGAAGGTTCGTTCCTCGACGTGGAGGAGGTCGTGACCCTGCGCCGGGCGCTGGCCGCAATCGGCGGCATCGTCTCGTTCATCATCAGCCGCGAGGAGCGTTATCCGGCCCTCCATGCCCGCACGCGGGGCGTTGCGGCCTTTCCGGAGATCGTGCAGCGCATCGACGGCATTCTCGACCGCTTCGGCCAGGTGAAGGACAACGCCTCGCCCGCCCTGCAGGAGATCCGCCGCTCCATCCGCGAACGCGAAGGACAGGCGGCCAAGCGGTTGCAGGCCGTGCTGTCTGCGGCCAAGGGGGCGGGCATCGTCGATGCCGACGCCCAGATCTCGATCCGCGACGGCAAGGCCGTGATCCCGGTTTCGGCGGGCAACAAACGCAAACTGAATGGCTTTATCCACGACGAATCGGCGACGGGCAAAACCTTCTACGTCGAACCGGTCGAGGTGGTGGAGATCAACAACGAACTGCGCGAACTGGAGTACGCCGAGCGGCGCGAGGTGGTGCGCATCCTCACGGAGTTTACCGAAGCGATCCGTCCCGACGCGGGGCTGATCGCCGATTCGGGCGACTACCTGGCCGAGATCGACATGCTGCGCGCCAAGGGCCGCTGGGCCTCGGAGAACGGGTGCGTGCGGCCGATCCTCTCGACGGACGACAGGCTGGTGCTGAAAAACGCCCGCCACCCGCTGTTGCAGCAGACGCTGCGGGCTGCGGGGCGCGAGATCGTGCCGCTGGATTTGCAGCTCGACCGTCGCAAGCGCATCCTCGTCATCTCGGGACCCAACGCCGGCGGCAAGTCGGTCTGCCTGAAAACCACGGGCATCGTGCAGTACATGTTCCAGTGCGGGTTTCCGGTTCCGGTCTCCGAGGTCTCGGAACTGCCGGTCTTCGAGAGCATTTTCATCGACATCGGCGACGAGCAGTCGATCGACAACGACCTGTCGACCTATTCGTCGCACCTGCTGAACATGAAGCACATGCTGGCGGGCGCTTCGGGCCGCACGCTGGTGCTGATCGACGAGCCGGTCATCGGCGGGGCCATCGCCGAGGCGATCCTCGAGCGTCTGCTCGGCAGGGGGTGTTACGGCGTGATCACGACCCACTACGCCAATATCAAGTATTACGCCGCGTCGGTGGAGGGCATCGCCAACGGCGCGATGATGTTCGACGTGCAGAACATCCGGCCGCTGTTCCGGCTGGAAATGGGCAAGCCGGGCAGTTCGTTCGCCGTGGAGATCGCCCGCAAGATCGGGCTTCCGGAGGATATTATCCGTGCGGCGAGCGAGAAGGCCGGGTCGGATCACATCAATATCGAGAAACAGCTGCGCGAGATCGCCCGCGACAAGCATTACTGGGAGCAGAAGCGCGATCGCATCCGTCTGACGGACCGCAAGGTCGAGGAGTTGGAGCAGAACTATGCCGAGCAGCTGGCGAAGATCCGCGCCGAGCGGCAGGAGATTCTGAAAAAGGCCAAGCAGGAGGCCCGGCAGTTGATCGCCGACGCCAACAAACAGATAGAAAATACGATTAAAACCATCCGCGAGGCGCAGGCCGAGAAGGAGCTGACGCGGCTGGCGCGGCGCGAGCTGGACGACTTCCGCGAGGCGGTCGAGAAGGCCGACGAGGCCGGGAACGAAGCCGCCGTGGCCCGCGAGATCGAGCGTATCGAACGCCGCCGCCGACGGCGCGCCGAGCGCAGGGCGCAGCAGGGCGCGCAGCCGGCAGCCGGGGAGGCCGCTCCGCAGCCCGAAAAGCCGCGCGAAGTGGTCGCCGGGTCGAAAGTCCGCATGGCCGGGCAGGAGATGGTCGGCGTGGTGCAGTCGGTGAAGGGAAAGCGGGCGCAGGTGGCGTTCGGACAGATACTCACGACGGTGGACAAAGGGCTGCTGACGGTGGTTTCGAACAACGAATACCGCGAGGCGACGCGGCCCGTTGCGGCTCGTACGGTGCTCTCGGTGGACATCTCGTCGCGCAAACTCAACTTCAAGGATCACATCGACGTGCGCGGCATGCGGGCCGCCGATGCGCTGGACGAGGTGCGCAACTTCATCGACGACGCGCTGATGGTGGGCGTGGGTACGGTGTCGATTCTCCACGGCAAGGGCACGGGGGCTTTGAAGGAGGAGATTCGCCGCTACCTGCGCACGGTGCCGGAGATCGTCTCGGCGGTCGACGAACATGCCGACCGGGGCGGTGCGGGAATTACGATCGTGACCTTCGATCTGTCGTGATTTTGCAGTCTGCGACTGCTGCTGTTCTTTGTACCTTTTGACCGCAAAAGGTACCCAAAGTTCTCCGCATGTCGCTTTACGCGGGATTGTCCTCCTGTCCGCGCTGAACGGGCGCAGTAAGATCAAGCCTTTACGGCGCAAAAACACGCGCCGTTTAGACTGTGGCGGCTCGGTAAACAGCACGCTGTCTGCTCTCGCCTGCGGACGCCTTTGCCAGCCTCCCGCTCCGGGCGCGCGGACCATCGGACGATCTCTTTCCGCTCCAAGCGATCATGCGGCGGTTTAAAACCGCTTTTAGGGGCGAGGGTAGGTTATTGCGATTCCGATTCCGTCCTGCGCAAGTACTCATAAAACAGGCGTCTTACGCCTGCGCCGCCGTTTGCGGCGAGTGATTCCGACTCGATGCCGGAGCCGTTGTAGGCGTAGGCATCCGTCGGAGAGTTTTTGGGTACCTTTTTGCGGAAAAAAGGTACAAAGATCCGGCGACTATGTCGCGGCTTGAGTCTTTTTAACGACCAGAAAGCGGCAAAGAGCTGTAAATATTTTCGTACTTTTGGAAATGAAAGTACAAAAGATAAACCATTGGGTATTTTATGAAATATCGTCTTTCGCAAATCGCCGCCGTCGTGGGCGGCAGGTTCTCCGGAACGGACTGCGAAGTGCAGTCGGTGGTGACCGACAGCCGCTCGCTGACGTGCGAGCTTGGCTCGGGACCGGTGTTCGTCGCCATGTGCGGCGCGAACCACGATTCGCATGCGTTCGTGGCGCAGATGTATGCGCGCGGCGTGCGGGCTTTTATGGTCGAACGGCCTCTCGAAGCCCTGCCGGAATGCGGTTACGTGGTTGTTGAAAACGCCATTGCGGCCTTGCAGTGTCTGGCGGCCTATCACCGGGCGCAGTTCCGGGGAACGGTAGTGGGCATCACCGGTTCGAACGGCAAGACGGTCATCAAGGAGTGGATTGCCGAGGAACTGCCCGCGGGGATGAAGTGCTACCGTTCGCCCAAGAGCTACAATTCGCAGCTGGGCGTGCCGCTGTCGGTGCTGATGATCGAGGGCGACGAGCAGCTGGCGCTGATCGAGGCGGGGATTTCGAAACCCGGGGAGATGGCGCGGCTGGAGCGCATCATCCGTCCCGACGTGGTGGTTTTCACCTCGATCGGCGACGCGCACCAGGAGAATTTCCTCAACCTGGAGCAGAAATGCGACGAAAAGATGGTTCTGGCCCACCGTGCTGAGACCATCGTTTACCACAGTTATTACGAGCCGCTGGGCCGCATGATCGCCTCGCGCTTCGCGGGGCGGAAGCTCTGCGACGCGGCCTCCTGCCCCGAGGTCCCGGAGACGCTGATCGGCAACGAGGCGTCACGCCGCAACGCCCGGATCGTTGAGGCGTTCTGCGCGGCGATGGGCTATCCCGCGCCGTCGTTTACCGAAGCTCCCGAGGTCGCCATGCGTCTCGAAGTCAAGGACGGCATCAACGACTCGGTGCTGATCAACGACGCCTACAACCTCGATCTCAACTCGCTGGCCCTGGCGCTCGACTACCTGCACAACGTGGCGTTGTCGCGCCGCCGGACGCTCGTGCTGTCGGATATCGCGCAGAGCGGGCTGACCGACGATGAACTTTACGGCCGCGTGGCGGGAATGGTCGCGCGGGCAGGCGTCGATACGCTCGTCGGCATCGGTCCCAAACTGAAGCGTTACGCCGCGCTGTTCGGCTGCGACAGGGAGTTTTACGCCTCGACCGACGAGTGCATCGCCCGCATCGGCCGCAGGGCCGTGGCCGGGCGTGCCGTCTTGTTGAAAGGCGCGCGGGAGTACCGTTTCGAGAAACTCGCGCATGCGCTGGCGCGCAAGAGCCACACGACGGTGCTGGAGGTCGATCTCGACGCCATGATCCACAACCTGAACTATTTCCGCTCGAAGCTCGACTTTCGGACCCGGCTCGTGGCGATGGTCAAGGCGGGTTCGTACGGCGCGGGGGATTTCGAGGTGGCGCAGATGCTCCAGCATCAGGGCGTCGACTACCTCGCCGTGGCGTTCGCCGACGAGGGTGTGCTGCTGCGCGAGCGGGGGATCACGATGCCCGTCGTGGTGCTGAATGCCGACGCCGACAGTTTCGACCAGATGATCGCCAACCGCCTCGAACCCGAGATATACAGTTTCCGTTCGCTCGCCGATTTCGCCGATGCGGTGTCGCATGCGGGCGAAACCCGCTATCCGGTTCATATCAAGCTCGATACGGGCATGCACCGGCTGGGATTCATGGAGGAGGAGATCGGGCGGTTGTGCGAGGTGCTGCCGACATTGCCCGCCGTGAAGGTGGCGTCGGTCTTTTCGCACCTGAACTGCGCCGACATGCCCGAAGAGGATGCCTACACCCGGGAGCAGATCGCGCGCTACGACCGCATGAGCGCCGCCGTAGCCGCGTCGCTGCCCTATTCCGTCATCCGCCATACGGCCAATTCGGCGGCCATCGAGCGGTTCTCCGAGGCGCGGTTCGACATGTGCCGCCTCGGGCTGGGGCTTTACGGCTTCGGCTGGGAGCACAATGCGGGCCTGCGCCCGGTTTCGGCGCTCAAAACCCGCATCGTGCAGATCAAGCGTCTCGAAGCGGGCGACGCCGTGGGCTACGGGCGCGCCGGGAAATTGCTGCGGCCGACCGTGACGGCGACCGTGCCGATCGGTTACGCCGACGGGCTGGACCGCCATCTGGGATGCGGACGCTGGTCGATGCGTGTGGCCGGGCGGCCTGCGCCGATCGTGGGCCGCGTCTGCATGGACAGCTGCATGATCGACATCACGGACATTCCGAGCGTCGGCGAGGGCGACGAAGTGACGGTTTTCTCCGCCGAGCCGGGCAACGACCTCGAAACGATGGCCCGGGTGCTCGACACGATACCCTACGAGATTATGACGTCGGTCTCGTCGCGTGTGAAACGAATCTACCTCAAGGAATAAGGCGCGGAGCGCAATTCATAATTCAGAATTCACAATTCAGAATTATGCCTGCGAACCTAATTAATTATGCATTATGAATTCTGAATTTGGAATTTTATACCTGATTCCCTGTCCGATTTCGGACGAAACGGCGCCGTGGGACGTGCTGCCTGCGGCCAACCGGGCCGTGATGGATGCGCTGGACTACTTCATCGTCGAGAACACCCGCACGGCGCGGCGTTTCCTGTCGAAAGCCGGCATCGCGCGGTCCATCGGCGAACTGGAATTCCGCGAACTGAACGAGCACACCGCGGCCGGCCGCGAAATCGAGGAGCTGATCGCGCCGCTGCTCGAAGGCCGCTCGGCGGGGGTGATCTCCGAGGCGGGCGTGCCGGGCGTGGCGGATCCCGGGGCGCCGGTCGTTGGGGCGTGCCACCGCCGCGGCATCCGCGTCGTGCCGCTCGTCGGCCCGTCGTCGATCATTTTGGCGGTGATGGCCTCGGGACTCAACGGACAGTCGTTCGCTTTCAACGGCTACCTGCCCGTGAAGCCGCCCGAACGGACCCGGGCCATCCGTTTCTTCGAACGCCGTGCGCTGGCGGAGGGGCAGTCGCAGCTTTTCATCGAAGCTCCGTACCGCAACGTGAAGCTGATGGAGCAGTTGGTGCAGACGCTCGGAGACCAGACGCGCCTGACCGTCGCCGTGGACCTCACGGCTCCGGACGAGCGGATCGAGACCCATACGGCCGGGGAGTGGCGCCGCCGCCAGCTGCCCGAAATGAACAGGCGCCCGGCCATTTTCATCATCGGATAAGCGCCGCCTTGCCGCGAAGTGGCTTTGGGACGGTGGCGCGCAGGCCGGTTCGATGCCCGGCATGCAGGTATTGCCCTTGAAGCCCGCCTCTTGGCCGGGTTGGTATGCAATTTGTTCGAATAAGGGGAGGAAAACTGAAAAATCACAAGATATGAAAAAAGAAAAAGTTTATAATGAGGCTGTTAGCGGCGACGAAGGGTTCGCTCCCGGCGATGGCTATCCGTCGTGCGACGGGGAGCCTTGTGCCAATGTGTCAGATGAAACCGACGAGGCGACTGACACATTGGCAGACGGTGAACCCGCTGCCGAAGCCGACGCAGCCAAGGCGCTCGAAGAGGCCGTGGCCCAGTGGCAGGACAAGTACG
>OCPU01001172.1_pt1 | contig 21804 bp, 16 predicted proteins | sample 1538661 | NCBI WGS metagenome assembly OCPU01 (sample SAMN04571716, study PRJEB22368) | human gut metagenome | biome: human gut; material: stool | host: Homo sapiens | place: Luxembourg | collected 2012-10-19
TATGATCGCCAGACCTTGAAGGATTTCGCGGATGTGAAAGAGAACGTGGAACGCCTGTTGGATACCTACCACTTCCGTGACGCTCAGAAAGAGGCGATGAACCTGGCCCGTATCGGAAATAAGTATCTCGCTGATATGGAGCCTTGGAAGTTGGCGAAGACGGATATGCCTCGTGTCGCTACGATCATGAACATCGCTTTGCAGATTACGGCTAATCTGGCGATCGCTTTTGAGCCGTTCTTGCCGTTTAGCATGGAGAAACTGAACAAGATGCTGAATGTAGAGCCGTTGGGATGGAATCGCCTAGGTGCTACGGATCTATTGGAGGCCGGTCATCAATTGGGCAAGGCCGAGTTGTTGTTCGAGAAGATAGAGGATAGCGTGATCGAGGCCCAAGTGCAGAAATTATTGGATACGAAGAAAGCGAATGAGGAAGCGAATTATAAGGCGAAACCGATCCGTGAGAATATTGAGTTCGATGATTTTATGAAACTGGATATCCGTGTGGGTACGGTTCTAGAATGCACGAAGGTTCCGAAAGCGGATAAGCTGCTTCAGTTCCGTATCGACGATGGCCTGGAGAAACGCACGATCGTATCGGGCATCGCTCAGCATTATAAACCCGAGGAATTGGTAGGCAAGCAAGTTTGCTTCATCGCTAACTTAGCTCCTCGTAAGCTGAAAGGTATTGTTTCCGAGGGTATGATTCTCTCCGCCGAGAATTTCGATGGAAAGCTGGCCGTTATCACTCCGGAGAAAGAGGTGAAACCGGGTAGCGAGGTGAAATAATAAGGTAGACGCAATAATGAGGGGGCTATTCCGTTTTAACGATGGGATAGCCCTATTTTTGAGTGGATAAGATGCTTGAGAAACAGATACAGATGGTAGATCTGCGGAAGCAGTATGAACGTTTGCGTAGTGAGATCGATCCCGCCATGCAAACGGTGATAAATGCTTGCGCCTTTATCAATGGCCCTCAGGTGAAGGGATTTTGTAACCATTTATCAGATTATTTAGGTATTCCTTATGCGATCCCGTGCGGCAACGGTACGGATGCCTTGCAAATCTCCTTGATGGCATTAGACTTACATCCGGGCGATGAGGTGATCGTTCCTGCTTTTACGTATATCGCCGCGGCTGAGGTCGCTTTGGCTCTTGGCCTAGTGCCGGTATTAGTGGATGTAGATCCCGGTACATTCAATATAGACCCGGAAAAGATAGAAGATGCCTTGTCTGAAAAGACGAGAGCTATTATCGCAGTTCATCTTTTTGGCCAGTGTTGTGATATGGAACCGATCTTGCGTATTGCCAGCCGTCATAATCTATATGTGATCGAGGATAATGCCCAGTCCATCGGTGCTAATTATACTTTCTCGGATGGAACGGTGAAGAAAGCCTGTACGATCGCCTCTATAGGAACGACCTCCTTCTTCCCTTCGAAACCGTTGGCTTGTTATGGTGATGGTGGGGCGATGTTTACTTCCGACGCACGATTGGCCGAACGACTGCGAATGATCGCCAATCATGGGCAAAAGGTAAAATATCATCATGCTTTGGTGGGCTGCAACTCCCGTTTGGATACCTTGCAGGCCGCTGTCTTAGATGTTAAGCTTCGGTATTTGGATGAATTTGCCGCCGCTCGTTGTAAAGTGGCTGCTAGATACGATGCTGCCTTTTCCGGATTGGATGCTGTACGCAAACCACTAAAATCAGCCTTTTCATCGCATGTTTATCATCAATATACGGTACAGCTAGCTGTAGAAAAGAGGGATCAAGTACAAGCTGCGTTAAAAGAACGAGGCATTCCTTCTATGATTTATTATCCATTGCCTTTGCAGGAGCAAGAGGTGATGAGGGGGCGATGCCGGATTTCCGGGGATTTGAATGTCGCTTCTCGCTTGAGCCGATCCGTATTATCCTTGCCGATTCATACGGAGATGACAGAAGAGGAGCAGGCTTATATTATAGAATCTATAAAGAGTGTTTTATGAATAAGAAGATACGTTTCGCCGTGATCGGCTGTGGTCATATAGGTAAGCGTCATGCCGAGATGATTACCCGGGATGAAGGAGCGGAGTTGGTCGCTTTATGTGATATCCGTCCGAAAGAGGAGCTGGGGATCGAGGCTTATGCGGTCCCTTTCGCCCGGGATATAGATGAACTATTCCGTTTGGGATTGGATATAGATGTGGTGAATATTTGTACACCTAACGGCTTACATGCCGAGATGGCGATCCAAGCGATAGAGAGTGGACATCATGTGGTCATAGAAAAGCCTATGGCCTTGACCTTGGCGGATGCCGAGAAAGTGGTTTATACCTCGTTGAGATTCCGTAAGCAGGTATTTTGCGTAATGCAAAACCGATATTCCCCGCCTTCGGTCTGGATCAAGGAGATGGTTGAGTCCGGAAAATTAGGCCAGATTTATATGGTGCAGCTGAATTGCTACTGGAACCGTGACGAACGCTACTATAAACCCGGAGGATGGCATGGCGACGCTGCCTTGGATGGAGGTACCTTATTCACTCAATTCTCCCATTTCATCGATATTATGTATTGGTTATTCGGGGATATTTGCAATATCCAGTCCCGTTTCGCTGATTTCAACCATGAGAAGCTAACGGCGTTCGAGGATTCCGGTTTCGTCAATTTCAATTTCGTGAACGGAGGAATGGGAAGCTTGAGTTATTCAACGGCGGTGTGGAATAAGAATATGGAGAGCAGTATGTTGATCGTGGCGGAAAATGGAAGCGTGAAGATCGGTGGACAATACATGAATGAGGTGGAATATTGCCATATCAAGGATTATGAGATGCCGGAATTGGCTCCTACCAACCCCGGCAATGATTATGGCCCTTACAAAGGCTCCGCCCAGAACCACAACTTCGTGATCCGTAACGTAGTCAACGTCCTTTCCGGCGCTCCGGGCGAGATCATAACGACCAACGTGTTGGAAGGCATGAAGGTGGTGGATATCATTCAGAGGATTTATGCTTCTTCTTGAAAGGATATGCAAGCCCCGTAATATCCGACATTCTGCAAGACTTCGTGAAAACTTTTTAATACAGAGCTGCTTATTAAATTGGACTCTTGATCAAGCAATGTTTGTGGTGCTTTCATCGTGAGAACGATGATCTCTGCATTTTTTAACTCCTCTTTTAGCTGTTGTGTACTTGGATCAATGATATCGCTATTAGAGTATACTAATTGCCGTTTATGAGTCGCCTCTGGTATAATCAGATAACTGATCAGGTCTGGGGCTGTGACTAAAGGACTTCCTTGCCCGGAATCCCAAACGATCAAGCTTTCGTTTTGAAAAATAATCTTGATAAGATTTTCTGGGGTTTGATCTTGTTGGATGGTCATCAACCCGCTATCAAAACCTCCGATAGCGGTGTTTTTTGCGTCTAGGATTTTTCCCTGACATACGATTTGAGAGTGGTAATTAATAGTGTTAAGTACATTTTGGATAGAGGAGATATTCGGCTTTATTAAATATTGTTCGTTTCCTATGATTTTTCCCAATTGTATACATTTTGTTATTGTCCCTTTGATCAGAATGGCTTTGCTCATTAAGGCCCGGTCCATCGTCCACATCGTTATGCCACCAACTTGGTCGAATTCACGCATGCTTAGGGCTGATCGTGCCAGAGCCTCGATCGTGGTAGAGGCAGAAGCTTCACGACTATCGCTTACTTCATATACGATTTTATAGTCAGAGCTGTTGGTAAGTACGCAAGGATTTACATCGGCTCCATGCGTCGCGAAAGTTGTCATCTGCAATAAGGGAACGGCTCTGCCTGCGCCATCAGCGTTAATGACGGTAAGATTCAATTTAGCCCCGACAAGGCAAGAAACAAGAGTCGAGATTCCTCCTACCTCAATTGGCACGATATAACCGAGTTCTTTCCCTCTTTTCTTGAGTTCTTCTTGGATTGTATTGACCGACTGGATAGCCGCATCTGGTGTAACGGCATCTTTTAGTTTCGTAGGGGTACCTAAATAAGCTAAAACAATAGCGCATTTAGAGTCGTTTTCCGGAATATCATCTACATCGATGATGGAAACCTCAGTACGTTCGTAATGCTTCTTTGTGAAATTTTGGACAAATAGCATCGCGCTATCATACGTTCCACCACCGCCACTAGCTAGGAATGTAGCTCCCTTGACTAGATTCTCGAGGTCGATTTGCTTAAGAGGTTCATTTTTCTTTTTCATGGTTTGTCGTATTATATTGATTTCAATAAGTGCTTAACATGCTCGGCTCCTGTTTCATCCGCTATATCCAATGCTTTTTTTATAGCGACTTCCATATTTTCCGTATCGCCAAGAGCTTTATGGCACTTTGCCTTTAGGAAGTAAAGCTCCCCGAGGTAACATTTTTCCTTATTAGCTTCTATGATAGGAAATGACATGTTTATTATATCTAAACAAGATCTATAATCATTATAATTCAAGTGGACCATTCCTAATAAATAAGTATAGAAAGGATGAGTGATATCAGTTGTCGAGGTCTTATCAGGTATGAGGCTTTTATATCCTTCTTCGAGAATACTTAACCCGGTTTCTTTCTCTTTTAAGGCATAAGTGAACCCGTAAAACAATTTGCTGACCGCAGTGTAGTAAGAAAAAGAATGATCTTCAGAGGTTTTGTGGACTTTGAGGGCAAATTCCTCACAGCGTTCGTAATTCCCTTGCAAAAGCTCGTTCCATGCCACGACATGATAAAAGATAGCTAGGACAAAATAATCCTTTACCGAGGTGTACCGATCTTCCATATCCTGGCTTAATTTCTTGAACACCTCATATTCTCCCGCTTCAAAAGCCGTAATAGAGGCGAACATAAAGTAGAATAGATTATTGATAGAAGTAGCTTGCCTCACGTTTTCTCCCATTTGGTCAATCAACACCTCATACTCATGAAGAAATAATTTTAGCCTCTTGAAATCTCCGATCCAGAAGAGGGTATTGATAAGCATAATATAACCGGTCTGCAGACCGATCAAATTCTCGGATTCCTTTGTCTGGGCGATATTTTTCTCACATAGATCTACGCACTTGTCCAGATCTATTTGCATGAAGTAGTAAATCCAAATGCAATACGTGATGGTATCCATGTAATCGAAACACTGGATTTTCTTACTTAGCTGGTTTGCTTCCGTGAATAGATCCATCGGGATCTTACTCCCCCAGCCAATCGTATTGCGATAGCATAATCCCAGTTTTACGGTGGCTTCCAGACGGATCCGGTCGTGCTCCATATCATCGGCAAGATCATCCAGATACTTCAACATATTCTTCAACAGAGGATGGCGTTCTCAAACGCCGATATTTTCATCATGGCGTTCACGGAGATCATGATAAACCTCAATGCGCTGTCGTATTCACCGGACATCTCATAGTGATACGCTATATCTCCAGCCATTTCTTCTATCTTGTCTTTGAAGAGTTCTTGTAATATAGTTGCTATATCCGAATGCAAGACCATGCGTTGGGTTAAGCTAAGTTCTTGATAAATGTATTGTTGGAATATATAATTAGAGAAATAGAATTTAGATACAAACTGTTTTCCGGACCGTACGCAATCTCCTTCCATAACGAGATGATGCTGTTTCTGTAATTTTTTGGAAAGGCTCATCAGCAAATTCCGTTCCGATTCATTTAGGGTTCTAGATAATACTTGAAGTATGAAATTCGGACCTTGAACGCTTGCGTGTGAAAGGATTTCCATCAGCGAGTCCTCTAAGTTGCTGATCCGTTCTTCAATGATACCCTCAATCCGGATCGGATAATCATGCCACTCCATGTTCTTTTGGTTTTTCCAGATCTCATCTTCTTGATAAACAACCCCCTCGTCTTTGAACAAGTTCATCATTTCCGTGATAAACAATGGATTACCATTCGTCCGCTCAAATAGTTTTTTTCGGAAAGATGCTGTATACTGGTTCTTATCCCTGTCAAGAATTTGATTCATGAAATCTTTTCTGTCGGCCTCTGACAGATTATCTAATTGGATGAAAACATTTCCGAAAGCTATCTTTATTTCATTGATAAGCTTTTGCATAGGATGCCGCCCTTCGCCAGTATAGCCATCGATATCTTCACTGCGGTAACAGCCGACAATCATGAGGGAAGAACGTCGTAAGGATACGATTAGCTGATAAAGTAATTCGACGGACGGTTTATCGATCCACTGTAGGTCATCAATAAATAGGACAATGGTATATTTCTCACTAATGGCACGCATATAATTAACGAATTGCTCGATGATTTTCGATTCGTCTATAGATACGTCTTCCCCTGTCTTTTGCGCTTTTAGCCGTTCAAGAATATTTGTCTTCTCAATGATTGATTGGCTAATTCCACTTAGGATACTACCTCCCGGAATTAAACTACCTATCAAGTCCGGCGCATGGGTCAATAACATGGAGGTAGAGAAACTAAGTAATTCCTTTAGGTTTTCCTTACTCCATCTCTTATTGGCCGAGTCTTCTTGAATATCCTCTATCAGTTGCTTAAGTATTTCTTTAAAAGGTTGATACGGAATATTGTATTCGGAAGGTATGCTGCAGAACGAAGAGGCAATCACTATTCTTTCTGTCTCTTTTATGTCGTTTAAGAAAGTTTGTATGAGAACTGATTTACCAGTCCCTGCTTCTCCTGTTATAAACTGGACTTGTAATTCTTTTTGGCTAGAAACCTTTTTTAATGAATTTTCCAGCAAAGCGATCTCTTTGTTTCTTCTTATAAAAGATAATTGTTCTTCCATAATACTATACTCAACGATTAGTAATGAAACAAAGATGTGAAAAATATTCAATAAAAGAAAGTGGTTTACTGAAAAGATGTTTTATTTTCATTTTTGTACCGTGAGGATTTATGCAGGGAGGGCATAAATCCTCTGGATACTTAGGTTTTAGATCTCGTCGGGGCTCTCGCTATCTCCTCCACTTGGGTTCTCCGCTTCGGGAAGTTTCGCTTTTTCGAAAACGGCGAGTTTTTTGGATACCCGCAAAGCCTTTCCCGGGCTGAAGACCACTTTCGGTTCTTTAATCAGGTTATTGGAGAACTCCTCGGTGGTAGCGGCTCCCGTAGAGCCTACCCCAAAACGGAAATTACCCAATTCGCCTACATTCACCCTGCGCCCTTGCGAGAGATTTCGTTTCAACACGATATTGATACGGTCGAGTACCGCCTTGACTTGGGCGGAGCCTACTCCACTTCCATCTGCCACTTCCTCGAGGAAAGTCTCGAACTCTACAAGATCTCCATAGACCACTTGCGCATACTGTTTCTTGGGTGTTTCTGTCTTGTCGTTACCCAAGTTCTTTCTCTCGATCAATCTGTACTTTACTGCCATAATTCCTGAATTTTAAAAGATGATTAAATGAATTACCTTGTTTTCGAAAACATGACAAAGGTATCGCAAGCCGTATGAGGCAAATCGGTCTGTGTCGGTTTATGTCTGTCAATGTCCGTGTATGTGCCTATTAGTCTACGAGTGCCTGTTTCGCTTCCTTTAGTTCACAAGACTAGTAAAATGTAAAAATGTACAATAAGCTATATTAGAATGGGTGTGTTTTGTATATTTCTGATTATTAGTTTATTATATCTGATAGGTGCGAGACTTTTTAATTAGTATCAATAGAAATCCGGATTTCTATTGATACTAATTGGTGTTTTCTATTGATACTAATTCATATTTCCATACGTACTATTTGTTATTTTATACATAAAGTATGAAAAGCTTCCGGGTTTTGCCCGTTACCCAAGAGTAAATGTTTATCTTTGTGGCACTTTTACCGTAAATATCAAATGGCAGAACAATCACTAAAAGATAAGACAGCGAAAGGGCTCTTCTGGGGAGGGGTGAGCAATGGGGTGCAGCAGTTGTTGGGGATGTTGTTTGGTATTTATCTGGCTCGGATTCTTAATGCGGAGGATTATGGGTTGGTAGGGATGTTGGCGATATTTAGTGGAATTGCTGGTACGATTATCAATAGTGGATTTACGGTAGCGCTAACAAATAATCAAAATGCGACTCATAAGGATTATAATGCGGTGTTTTGGTTTACCTTTTTTATCGGTTTGATTTTATATTTAGTGCTGTTTCTGGCTGCGCCGTTGATTTCTGAGTTCTATCACCGACCGGAACTAACAGCTTTATCCCGTGTTTTGTTCATTAGCTTTTTCGTCTCTGGGATTGCTTCCGTTCCTTATACGGTCATGTTTAAAAGGCTGATGGTTAAGGAACAGGCCAAAATTGATATTCTGTCTTTGTTCTTCTCGGGGATTATAGGGGTTAGTCTCGCCTTAAATGGCTTCGCTTATTGGGCGATCGCTTTGCAGAGTATGTCATACGTGACGATTAATTCTTTGCTGAAGTGCTATGTCTCGCCGTGGCGTCCTACATTTGAATTTGATTTTTCCCCATTGAGGCATATGTTCTCTTTTAGCGTGAAGCTCTTCTTGACCAATGTGTTTACCCAAATTAATACGAATATATTTTCTGTATTATTAGGGCGGTTCTATGATGCTCGGCAAGTAGGATTTTATTCTCAAGGTAATAAATGGCAGGGTATGGGCAATACGTTTATTTCAGGGATGATCAATAGTGTCGCTCAACCGGTTCTTGTCTCGGTGGGGGATGACTTGTGCCGGCAAAGGAATGTGTTTAGGAAAATGGTCCGTTTTGGCTCCTTTGTATCCTTTCCTGTGATGCTTGGTCTTGCTTTTGTCGGGAAAGAATTTATCTGTGTGCTTATCGGGGATAAATGGCTACCCAGCGTACCCTTCCTACAACTTTTTTGCATATGGGGAGCGGTGAGTTTCTTATGGAATCTATATTCAAACCTGTTGATCTCTCATGGGAAGTCTGATTTGTATATGTGGGGTATTGTTTTTGTTGGGATGATACAACTTCTCTGTGTGTTTGCTTTTCTGCGTTATGGTATATATTATATGTTAGGGGCTTACATCAGCGTTTACTTCTTGGGAATCCTATTTTGGCATTATTTTGCCTCACGGCTTATCTGTTTGGGCCTAATATATGTGATAAAGGATATGTTACCTTATTTGTTCGCTACATTCTTGTCATTTTTTATCGTATGGGTGTTGACCTATCAGATAGAAGATATGTTGCTATTGCTAATCTTGAAGATCGTTTTGTCAGTACTCTCTTATGTGGTAATTATGTGGCTAGGTAATTCAGTGATATTTAAAGAGGCATTGACCTATTTAAGAAAAAAGTGAAACATGAAGCAATATATAAATCATTTGTACTTTAAGATTAAGGTCGCATTCTTTTATTGGGGTGTGTGGTTGATTAATCAGCTAATACGGCCTAATTGCCTTGATGTGAAAAATATTCCGATCATTATTAATAATAGGAATCGATTAACTTATATGAAAATGTTGATATCCTCTTTAGAGAAAAGAGGATACAATAATATATATATTATTGATAATGATTCTACCTATCCTCCACTATTGGATTATTATAGTAAAGAATGCATTTATCCTGTTTTTTATTTGAATAAAAATGTGGGTTATAATGCTTTATGGGATTCCGGTTTGATCCGTAAGTTCAGGAAAAACTATTTCGTTTATACAGATTCAGATGTTGTCTTATCGGATGAATGCCCAGCTGATATCTTGGAAAAGGCTTATTCTATATTAGGACGATATTCGAAAGTACATAAAGTAGGGCCAGCCTTAGAGGTGAAAGATATTCCGGAAGAAAATTGGAAAGCAGTGTGGAATACTCAATCGGATAGTTGGCAAAAAGTGATACATGGTGATGATTTTTTACTTTATGAGGCCATGATTGATACGACATTTGCCTTATATAGACCTTTTGTAACGAAGCACCTAGGTGTTTTCCGTAATCAAATTCGGATGGGGTATCCTTATGTCGCTAAACATATGCCTTGGTATGAGAGAGAAAATCATATGCCGGAAGATTCATTATACTATCAACAAACAGCAAATATTGAATCTACTTGGTATAAGAGGAGCTAAATAATGATCAATTCATGTAGTTATGAAAAAGATAGTATTGATATTTAATCATTTTGAGAGAGAGCATTTTGGAAAAGATGTCTTTCTATTTCCTTATACTTTGTCTAAATGTGTGGGAGGGAAAGCCATGATTGTATATCCTGAGACATCTTCAAATAAAAATTTTCCAAGTGAATATAGAAATGTAACCCTAAAATCGCTTCCTTTTAAGGGGAAAGAATCTAGCTGGTTCTTATATCGGGAATGGAATTTTTTAATTTTCTTAATTAGAAAATCCAAAGAGATTGATATCCTTTTACGGATACATTTTACGTTTATGACAGCTTTATTTGTGCTGTTATATAAAATGATAAATCCAAAAGGTATTACTGCCGTCAAGTTAGATGGCTATCTAGATCCATTATTCTTTAGTTCTGATTCTCTTTCGTTATTTAAGAGATTGAAACATAAAGTATTTTTTAGAACTTTAAGGCAAGTGGATTTATTAACGGTAGAGACTCAATGCTTATATGATAGGTTATATAAGGAATTTATAGATGTTTATGATATAAAACTGAAATTGGTGTTAATGCCAAATGGCTTTGATGAAGAAACATTGAAAACTCTGTCCATTGTAGAGAAGGATTTTGGACATAAAGAGAATATAATGATTACGGAAGGTAGATTGGGAACATATCAGAAAAATACGGAAATGCTTTTAAACGCATTGGACTTAATGGAACTTAGGGATTGGAAAGTGTATTTGATAGGTAGCATTTCAGAGGATTTGGACTTTTTTTTGAAGGATTTTTTTATGAGAAACCCGTCAAAAAAGGAATCAGTCTTTTTTGTGGGTCCAATTTATGATAAAAAGAGTTTATGGGAGTTCTATAATAGGGCGAAGGTTTTTATATTAACATCGAGATTTGAAGGCTATCCTTTAGTTCTAACAGAGGCTAAGAGATTTAGAAATTATATTGTTTCAACAGAATTGGATGCTTCGGAAGATTTATTAGAGAATGGGAAATATGGTTGTTTGATAGCCCAAGAGAATTATAAGGAACTCGCTTTATTTTGTCAAAAAATCATCAATGGAGAAATTTGTATTGATGTGTATGAAAATTATGATAAAGAAGATATCTCTTGGGATATGATTATGAGAAAACAAGAAAAAGTGATGAACAAATTTTTGTAATAAGGATGGTGGATGTTTCTGTTATATATGTCAATTATAGAACTATACAATTGATATTGGATAGTGTCAAATCCATTAAAGAAAGAACCTTAGGCATAAGTTATGAGATTATTGTTGTCGATAATGCTTGTGATGAGGAATCATTTCGTTTGATAAAAGACCGTTATCCGGAAATAATATGTATTCAGTCAGTTGATAATCTGGGATTTGGTAAAGGAAATAACTTGGGGATTGAGCAGGCTCAAGGTGATTTTGTGTTATTTCTGAATCCAGATACAGTTTTACGGAATAATGCGATAGATATACTTTGTCGTTTCATGAAGGATAATCCGTCTGTAGGGGGCTGTGGAGGTAACCTATATGATGAAGAGGGAAACGCTACTACTTCTTTTAGCCGTAAATACCCGTCTTTTTTATGGGAACTATTAGGGATCTTATATATACCTTCACTTTGTATTTCGTCGAGGCGTTCTTTATTCTTTAATTATGAAGGAAAGCCGATAAAGGTTGCTTCTGTGATAGGTGCGGATTTGATGGTAAGGAGAACGGTGCTATCCTCTGTAGGAGGTTTTGATGCGGATTTCTTCATGAATTATGAGGAGACAGAATTATGTCTTCGGATTCATCGGTCGGGTTGGGATATATATTCAGTGCCTTCGGCTCAAATCACACATTTGGAGGGGCGTGCCTCTTATATAAAACAATCTCGTCTTTATTTCTTGTATGAGGGACAATATATTTATTTCCGGAAGGTTTATGGTAAATTTGGGTGTCGATTGATTTTTGCCATTACGCAACTGAAGAGTTATGTTCGGATTTTTCAGTTTCTTTTGTTGGGAAATCGGAAAAGAGGGGCTTACTGGAAAATGAAACTAGAGACGAACAGGGAGGTCTGGAACTCCGAAAGAATAAAACGTATTTTGAAATGAAAAAGAAGCTAGTGGTTTTTCATCCGGCGATAGCTCCTTATCGAGTAGATTTTTTTAATTCCTTGAATAAGGAGTTTGATGCTATATTCTATTTTGAGTTTGGAGATGTATTGGAGCAATCTTTCGCTCAAGATAAGTTGAGAGGACGATTGAAGTTCGTACCCCATTTTTTGGCTCCGGGATTATTTGGAATTAAGAATCTAAGGACGCAGGTTTTCTCGATATTGAGGAAGGAACAGCCGAATGTGGTATTTTGTAGTGAGTATAATATATTGGGTTTATTATTGTTGGTTTATAAATTTCTATTCAACTGGAAATTGTCTATTTTTACGATCTGTGATGATAGCAAAGAGATTGCTGAAAGCGCAACTCTTGTGAAAAGATGTATGCGTTTTATTGTGGTTAAGTTTTACAGTGGTATTATCTTGACAAACGACGATGTGTTGTCTTGGTATGTTAAACACTTTCAGGCGAAGCAGAAATTTTTGTTTTTCCCGATTATCCAAAAAGATCAAGATTTTAGGTTGCTATTGGAGAATGCGTTGCCTGTTTCTAAGATGTTGGAGGATACGTATCATTTGAGAGGAAGGCAAGTTCTGCTGTTTGTTGGGCGTTTAATAGATATCAAGAATTTATTCTTTTTACTGGATGCCTTGGCCTTGGTCGTAGATAGGTATCCTAAAGCTGTTCTTTTATTTGTGGGTGATGGTGATCAGCGAGTCGCTTTAGAGCGACATGCGGAGAGAAATGGATTGGCTGACCATGTGATTTTCGCAGGGAAAAAGCAAGGTAAGGATCTATATGCTTATTATAATGTCGGTCAGATATTTGTGCTGCCAAGTTATTATGAGCGTTTTGGAGCGGTGGTGAATGAGGCATTATTGGCTGGTTGTTATACCTTATGCTCTGTTGTTGCGGGTGCGGCTTGTTTGATTGAGCCGCAAAAAAATGGTGATCTCTTTGATCCGGCATCTAAAAAGGATCTTGCGGAGAAATTGGCGCAAGGTCTAGAGTGTTGTAAGGATCTGAGACATATATCGTTAAAAGCAAATAATATGTGTTATAGTTACGATCTGTATATAACCTCTTTTTTTAATCAGTTAAATTCTATAATAGATAAGTAAGAATGGATATTCGTTTATATTGGGAGAAAGTTTATTGGGCGTTGGCGAAACGTGTTTTTAAAAGAAAGCAGAAAACTTATGAGGATTGGTTGGCGAAAGGATATACCAATCAACCACTTGTTAGCTTTATTATAGAATCTCATAATAAAAGTGTGGGAGTCAAACGTATTGTCAGCGAATTACGTGAGTATCCGAACGCTGAGATCGTAGTAATAGATGATGGTTCTGAGTACAAACATACTAAGTCTCTTATGAGGTATCTTACTCGTGGTAATGAATTTTTAGTACGAGCTAATGATTTATATGAGAATGTGATGTATGATAAAACCATTCGTTTTGCGAATGGCGAATATATTGTTTTAATGCAGGATGATGATGAGATAACCGATCTGGATTGGGTTGATAAGGGTGTCTCTTATTTTAAGAAATATCCGGATATGGTTATTCTCGGTGGTTTGAATGGATTGGAATTTGTTACCGATGATAAGGAAAAGTGGGGATATGTGGATTTGTATAAGGATGATAGACTACGAGATAAAGATTTTTATTTTGTGCATGCAGTAAACCGGGCCCCTATGTTGTTAAACAAGAGATTGTTCCTAGATCATTTGGGACATATTGATTTCTCTTTTGCTCCCTTTCAATGCGATGATTGCGAGCTGTGTCTACGTGCGTGGTTGTGTGGCTTGAAAGTAGGGTGGTATAACGCCGGCTTTAAGTCCATGATCGCTGGTGGAATGCGTATTTGGAATAAGGGGTTGATGGGATTTCAAGAAATCAAGAATCGAGGGAAATTGTATGAGATGTATAAATTTTCTTCAAGTAAAGTCTCTGAGTTAGTAGAGGTCGCAAATAAACAACTAAAGTCATAAAAAGATATGTCCATTGATGAATATAGGAGAATAAATAAATCTTTTAAGAGAGTTCTGATATTTAAGATAGGGCTCAACTCTGGTTTTTTTTCTGAATATAATAATATGATTCTGGCAATGTTGTATTGCTTAGAAAACCGGATTCAATTCAAACTATCATCAAATGGTGCGAATTTTAACACCCAGTTTGGTTGGAATGGCTATTTTGATAGTTTTTGTGATTCTGTAGTAGATAATAGATTACACTATAGAACGTTAGATTGGAGATATTCTTTGAAATTAGTTGTTAAACGTTTTGATCGATTAGCTGTACATTCTCTTTTTTCATATATGAGTTTTTGGAAAAAAGAGTTATTAACGCAAGATGTTTTTGGCAAATGCCGGGATAAATTGAGGTATCGAAAAAGACACGTTATTCCGGAGCTGGGATTTCGAGGAAGTACGCAGGAGATATGCTCTATGCTTGTCTGTTTAACTTGGAAATATAATGATTCTACGAATAAAAGAATAAAAGAAATTCTAAAGACTCTTTCCCTCCCTGATAAATATGTATCTATCCATGTGAGGAGAGGTGATAAAATTGTAGAAAGTCCTTATTATTCCTTAGAACGATATTTTGAGAAGTTAGGTACGAAAAATAAGAATTTATTTGTAGCCACAGATGATTATACTGTTATTGAAGATATAAAAAAGAAATATCCTGATTGGAATGTTTGGACATTATGTTCTCCTTTGGAAAGAGGATATGTTCAGTCTGTTGCGGATAAAGAGAGTTTTCAGGAGAAAGATCGGAATATGATTTTGTTGTTTGCCACAATGGAGATCTTGAACCGATCAGAGCGATTTGTAGGAACCTATAATTCTAATATAGGAATGTTTCAAGGTATGAGAAATCCGTCGATTTGTAGTGGTGTGGATTTTGATCATTGGGTAGTTTGGTAAATGGAGACTGGAGTATGAGAGAAAACCAACATACCGAATTTAAGGAGTCATGGCATGACGAATATACCCGTTATATATCAGCTTTCTGTAATACGGAGGGTGGTGTATTATATATCGGTATCGATGATAAAGGAGAAGTTGTAGGGATAGAGCAGCCAAAGAAGTTGATTGAGAAACTTCCGAACTTTATCGCTCAGAAAACGGGTATTATGCCTCTTATCCATTTGAGGGAGAAGGCTGGTAAAGAATATTTGGAAATAGAAGTCCAACCTTCTGCCATGCCGATTTCCGTGCATGGACGGTATTATACCCGGAGTGGAAGCGTTACTTCCGAGTTACAGGGGAATCAGTTAAATATGTTCTTGGCTGCGAAAATGGGGTTGACATGGGAAAGTGTGATCGAGGAGGATTTCTCATTGGAGGACATAGATACCGAGACTGTAGAACGTTTTAAGCTATTGGCTAAAGATCGGGTTCCTTCCATTGAGCAGGAAACGGATCTGCTGGCTTTAATGGAGAGGTTGAATTTGGTCGTAGGAGGCCGTTTCAAGAGAGCCGCTGTGGTCCTGTTTGGAAAGAACGTGCAGAGATATGTGTTACAAGCTCGTATTAAAATAGGAAAGTTCCTTACCGATACGGAGGTACTGACAACCGATATTATCGAGGGGAACCTGATTCAGCAGGTGGATCGGGCTTTGGATATATTGCGAACGAAATATTTATTAAGTTATATATCGTATGAGGGGATTCATAGGCGTGAGAAACTGGTTTATCCCTACGAGGCTCTGCGGGAAGCCTTATTGAATTCGATTATCCATCGAGAATATTTTGTTTCTTCCGAAATTCAAATTCGTGTTTACGAAAATAAACTGGTGATAGGAAATGAAGCTCGTTTACAAGATATCACGGTAGAGGATTTATCTCGATCTCACCCCTCTAGGCCTCATAATAAATTGATAGCGGATGTCTTTTACAAGGCAGGTTTTATTGAAAGTTGGGGGCGGGGAACACAACGTATTATTGATAACTGCGTAGCTGAGGGATTATCCGCTCCTATGTATGAGTATAAGATGGGATTTTTGTACTTAACTTTTTCTCATGAGCGGGTAAATGAGCGGGTAAATGAGCGGGTAAATGAGCGGGTAAATGAGCGGGTAAATGAGCGGGTAAATGAGCTTACTGATACAGAGAGAGCTGTCTATAGGCTCGTTGCAAATAAGCCATCTGTTACTCAATTAGAATTAGCTGCGGAGTTGCGGCTAACGGTACAATATATTCGCAAAATAATGAAGGCGTTGAAAGATAAGAATTACATAGAACGTGTAGGTGCAGATAAAAATGGTTATTGGAAAATAATAGAGAAGTCATGAAGATATTGATATTAAATACCTCTGAATTAACTGGTGGAGCGGCAGTCGCCGCGAACCGACTAGCGAAAGCATTGGGTAAATCTGGTGTAGAGGTTTCTATGTTAGTACGTGATCGGAAAACAGACCATGTAAAAGTTTTCTCTGTAAATAATTCATGGACTTCACATAGGCTTAATTCTTTTCGTTTCATTTGGGAACGACTGATAATCTTTATCTGTAACTTCTTTAGCAAGAAGAACCTCTTTCAAGTTTCCATAGCCAATACAGGCACGGACTTATCGAAGCACCCATTAGTGCAACAGGCGGATGTGATTCATCTGCATTGGGTTAATCAAGGATTTCTATCTCTTTCTGATATTAAGAAATTAGTAAATACCGGAAAACCCATTGTGTGGACTATGCATGATTTGTGGCCTGCTACGGCTATTTGTCATTATCCGGGAGGATGTGAGAAGTATATATCGAATTGTTATCAGTGCCCGATGCTGAAACGAAATCCGTTTTTTGATTTAGCGGCTTCTGTTTTTAAGGAGAAAGGGAAAATAGGGTTATCTAAGATTACATTTGTCGGTTGTAGCCGATGGATAATGGAAGAGGCCAAAAAAGGCAATTGGTTGAGAACAGCCTGTTTTACCTCGATTCCTAACCCGATTGACGTGACAGCCTTTAAGCGTATGGAAAAGCGGGTGGCCCGTAAACGATTCGGCCTGCCGGAAGATAAGTTCCTTCTTCTTTTTGCCGCCGCTAAGCTTTCAGATACCCGGAAGGGAGCGATTTTTTTGATCGAGGCTTGCGAAAAACTAAAAGAGAAATACCAAGATCGCATAGAAATCGTGTTGATGGGAAATAGCTCGGAAGAATTGATTAGCCAGTTTCCTTTTAAGGTGAATACGCTGGGATATATATCGGATCAAGACTCTATGATTTCCGTTTATGCCTGTGCCGATATGTTCGTTATTCCTTCGTTGGAGGATAACTTACCCAATACGATTATGGAGTCGATGGCATGCGGTACGCCTTGTGTGGGATTTGAGACAGGAGGGATTCCAGAGATGATAGATCATTTGAAGAATGGGTATGTAGCTAAATATAAGGATACTGAAGATTTAGCGGAGGGAATTAAGTGGATAATAGATAGCCGGGAATCTTTACAATTAAGTGAGGCTTGCATTCGAAAGGTCCATGATTGTTATCAAGAATCGGTTGTAGCGGGGAGGTATATTGATTTGTATCGGAGTTTAACTTCGCCTTAGAATGAATTCTTTGGATATTTCATCTATATCAAGAATATAGTTACTTTTGTGAAAAATGGAAGTTACTATATAGTATAGGAAGGAATGCTATGAGATGAAAGAGTATTTATCAAATGTTTTAGAGATATTGGAAGAAAAAGGCGTTTTGAACGAATCGTATGATCTGGAGTTCAAAAGTGCGAAGGGGGGGCTTCCTCGGTCTCTTTGGGAGTCTTATTCTGCGTTTGCTAATTCCGAGGGAGGTACAATTATTCTTGGCGTTTCCGAAAAAGATAATTATTGTTATTTGGATGGTTTAGGAGAGGATGTTGTGCGTAAGTGGCTTGATGATTTTTGGAATCAGATAAACAATAAAGAAAAAGTGAGCGTTAACCTTTTGACGGCTAAGGATGTTCGTATAGAAAAGGTGAAAGATGATATTAATGTATTAATCATAAGGGTGCCTCCCGCAAGTTTTCGTTATCGTCCGGTTTATATAGGAACGGATATGTTAAAAGGAACTTATAGGCGAGATCATACTGGAGACTATAGGTGCATGCCAGAGGAAGTAAAGCGAATGTTGGCAGATTCCTTGCCTGATAAACCCGATTCTCTTGTGTTGGAACATTCGACGATAGAGGACTTGGATTTGCCAACATTAGATCAATATCGAAATATTCTTCGAAGTGTTAAACCCATGCATCCCTTTTTGACACTTGATAATCTTCCTTTTTTGCAGAGGTTGGGAGCTTGGAAAGTAAATCGAGCGACAGGAACTTATGGTTTAACTGCCGCAGGATTATTGATGTTCGGAAAAACACAATCAATACAAGAATTTTTCCCGGACTATCATGTCGATTACCAAGAGATATCCAATCAAGGGAGTCGCTGGATAGACCGTATATATCCAGATGGTACATGGGAGGCTAATCTTTTTCAATTTTTTCATAGGGTATGGCCTAAATTAAGTTTTTCTTTGCCCAAACCATTTTTATTGGAGAATGGGAGGAGACGTGATGAAGGTGCTATCCATGAAGCTTTGCGTGAGGCTTTTGCAAACAGTATTATTCATGCGGATTATAGGGGGCAGGGAGGAATTGTTATAAAGAAATATCCGGATCGATTCCTGTTCGTGAATCCGGGTTATATGTTAGTTCCTTTGGAACAGTATTATAAAGGAGGATGTAGTGTCCCGAGGAATACTACGATACAAACCATGTTCTCTTTATTAGGTTATGGTGAAAAAGCAGGGTCGGGTAGTCTTCGGCTAGTGCGCATTGGAGAAAACCGTTTATATCTATGACCAATAGACCGGATCGTGTTTGTCTAGATTTAAAAATGGAAGTATTGTTGCCTAAGGATAGTTTGGAGCACTTAGAATATATATTTGGGAAGGATGTTCGTAATATGTATGGGGATGCTTTGGTTATATTGTCTACCGCTGAGATAGAAGGGGTTGTCTCAAATCTTCGATTACAGGGTTTACTTAATAAACATTCCTCGGAGATATCTATTATGTTAAAAGATTTATGTTCGCAAGGATATTTAAATCCAGAGAATAAGGGACGTTGGACTTCTTATCATTTGAATAAGGGAATAGGACTTAAACAAGGAAGTTTATTTGAGAACTTGGATGGACACCTTAATGAAAAGATGGACACCTCGGACAAGAAAGATGGACACCTTAATGAAAAGATGGACACCTCGGACAAGAAAGATGGACACCTTGGCAGAAATATGCAAGAAATTAAAAGCTCAGAATTAAAGTCTTATATTGTAGAAATTTGCTCAAGTAGGTATTTAACAATCGAGGAGATTGCGGTAAAAACCCGACGTACTTCAAAATATCTGAAGAATAAGATAGTATCTCAATTATTGAAAGATGGGCTTTTAGAACGTTTATATCCTACTACTCCAAATCATCCTAATCAAGCATATAAAAAGAAACAACAATGAATCAGCAACCTACATTTTCGATCATAACGATCACCTATAATGCGGAGCGATGGTTGGAGCGTACGATATTGAGCGTACTTAGCCAGTCGTATCCGAATATCGAGTATATATTGATTGACGGAGCGTCGAAGGATAAGACCGTAGAGATCATCAAGCAATATGAGTCCGGTATCGCTTCTTGGATAAGCGAGCCTGATAAAGGCTTGTATGATGCTATGAATAAGGGATTGAAGCGGGCTACGGGGGATTATGTGTGGTTCCTGAATGCGGGGGATACACTTTATACCGCAGATACCGTGCAAAGAATTGTGGCGTCTTTGAAAAAGAAAGTATCTTTGCCAGACGTGATTTACGGAGAAACCCGGATCGTTGACGCGGAGGGTAGATCATTAGGGATGCGCAGATTGAAAGCACCGGAGAAACTGACTTGGAAGAGTTTCCGGATGGGAATGTTGGTTTGTCACCAGTCGTTTATATCAAAACGGGAGATCGCTCCGTTATATAATACGGAATACCGTTTGACGGCGGATTATGATTGGTGTATCCAATGTCTGAGACGATCGAAAAGAATACATAATACACGTTTGATCCTGTCTAATTTTTTGGAGGAAGGGTTAAGTAGTGTGAACCGGAAAGCTTCCTTAAAGGAGCGATATGAGGTCATGTGTAAGTATTATGGCAAGGTGTCGACGATTCTGTTGCATGGTTGGTTCGCCGTGAGATTCTATTTTGCCAAATGGTTTAAAGGTAGAGTATAAACAATAAATTATAGATAAGTTTTATGCGGAGTATAATGAGTAAATGGGGAAAACATATCGCAGCGATAGCCGTATTCTTGGTATTGACGGTGATTTATTTTTCTCCGGCCGTATTTGAGGGTAAAGTCGTCCGGCAAGGGGATACGGAAAAGGCTATCGGTATGGGGAATAGCCAGATGGATGAATATGAGAAGACGGCCCAACCGGGAGAATTCAGCGCATGGTCTGATGCTATGTTTGGCGGAATGCCTTATGTGTCGGGATATGGAAATCCGGCTCCACGATTTCCCGGATATCTTTTAGTGGAGAAGCCTTTAAAAGCGCTGGGGTATATGGATGCGGGGATGGTGTTTACCGGATTCGTTTGTTTCTATATCTTGATGTGTGTCATGGGCGTAAATTGGTGGTTGGCGATCGCTGGTGCTATCGCTTTCGCTTTAGCGTCTTATAATCTGATCATTATAGAGGCCGGCCATGTCACGAAAGCGTATGTAATCGCTTATATGCCATTAACGTTGGCGGGTATGGCCCTGTTGTTCAAGCGTAAGTATTTATGGGGGGCGGTCGTGTTCTTGTTGGGTGTCGCTTTCTCTATCGCGAATACGCACCTGCAAATCACTTATTATTTATTATTACTTTGCTTCTTCGTTTATTTGGGATATTTGTTCAATAAACTGAAGGAAAAAGCTTATAAAGAACTGGGTACGGTAACCGCTATTATGGCTGGATGCGTGATATTGGCGGTGTTGCCGAATGCCCAGAATATGTATGCTCAATGGGATTTGGGACAGAACTCTATCCGTGGGGCTACGGAATTAACGACAACGACCCCTTCGGGCGAGAAGATCTCTTCCGGCTTGGACAAGGATTATGCGTTCGCTTGGAGCTATGGAAAAGGGGAGTTGTTGACCTTGTTGGTTCCGAATGCCTATGGTGGAAGTTCGGGTGGAATGCTAGGCCCGGATTCTGAGTTATATAAGGAATTAAGGGCGAAAGGCGCTCAAGTCGGAAAAGAGGTACAGGCTCCTACCTATTGGGGAGAGAAGACATTTACTTCCGGGCCGGTTTATTTCGGGGCATTGGTCTGCTTCTTGTTTGTTCTGGGAATGTTCGTGATCCGGAATCCGATGAAATGGTGGTTATTCGGAGGTTCTGTCTTTTTGATATTGCTGGCATTGGGACGTAATTTTGATAACTTCAATGACTTTATGTTCCATTACTTGCCGATGTATAATAAGTTCCGTACCGTAGAGATGGCATTGGTTATTCCGGGTATGGTATTTCCTATTATCGCTATATGGGGATTGAAAGAGGTGTTATCCGAGACCGTGAGCGATGCCTTGTTGAAGAGAGGATTGATCGCTGCTTTGGCTATCACGGGGGGGCTTTCTTTAATCCTTTGGTTGATGCCGAGTATGCTGTTGGAT
>OCPU01001181.1_pt1 | contig 21575 bp, 10 predicted proteins | sample 1538661 | NCBI WGS metagenome assembly OCPU01 (sample SAMN04571716, study PRJEB22368) | human gut metagenome | biome: human gut; material: stool | host: Homo sapiens | place: Luxembourg | collected 2012-10-19
GGGGGAGATGGGAGAAGAAAACCGGAATTTTCTCGAAGATACTTATAACTATTATTGTGAAGAAAGTATGGTAGAGAATCCTTCTCCGGAAAATATGAAACGTGTTTGGAGAAAATTGGATCCTTACAGGCAGATGAGAAGACGTCGGATGAGGCAGATGAGTTTGGTTGCCGCCAGTGTGATTCTTGGGATTGGAATATTTTGGGGAGATCATTTTTTCTCCGGGGTAAAAATGGAGAAAACTTTTTCAAGAACGATTCCTGTACGGTTGATAACCTCAGACGGTATTCAGCATGATCTGAATAAAGGTACATTGAAAGATTCTTTAAAAGTTGGTTTTAAGAATGAAATTTCAGAGGGATTGCAACTCGGTACTGTCATTCAGAAGAAAGAAATGACGGAGCGTTTCCATGAAATTATTGTTCCGCGTTGTGGAGAATATCGATTGGTTCTGTCCGATGGGACACGGATATACCTGAATGCCGAATCGTCCCTTCGTTTTCCGGATGTTTTTGGGGATGAACGAAAAGTATATTTGACGGGAGAAGCCTATTTTGAAGTTACACAGGATAGTCTGCGTCCCTTTTTGGTGGAATTTGAAGGAGCCTGCGTTAAGGTGTTGGGAACGCAATTTAATGTAAGAGCATATCCGACGGGCCCTTCTTTCACGACATTGGTTTCCGGTTGTGTGAAAATAGTGCATAAAAATCAGGTTTTGCAGTTGGAACCTGGTCAGCAGTGTGAAGTAAGAGAAGAGAAGATGTTGTTGCATAATGCGGATTTGATGACTGTTTTAGCTTGGAAAAACGGGGAATTCATTTTTAAGGATGTTGCTTTGGAAACTATAATGGATGAACTAGCCCGTTGGTATGATATGCAAGTGGACTATGAAACGGAAGATTTGAAAAAAATGCGGTTTTACCTTTATGTGGAGCGAAGTGAAAACCTCGAAGAAGTGCTGCAGAAAATAGCTTTGACAAACCAGGTAAAATACCGGGTTAATGGAAAGAAAATCATTATACAGAGATAAAAAACACGAAAAGTGTTGACCCCACTTTTCGTGTAAAACCTGCTAATAATATTAACAAGTTGTATTAATTCTACAAAACTATGAAAAAAAAACGAAGATTATACTTCGGTAATCTGCCGAAGTATAGAATTTTTAAACTCAAACCATTTATTTTCTTGATTTTGAGTGTCTTTTATTTCGGACAGTTATTTGGACAAAGAGATAATCCGAAAATAACATTCAATTTTCAACGGGCTCCGTTTTTCAAGGTCATAGAGAATATCCGGCAGCAAATTCCTTATGAATTTGTATTTAATTCAGAGGATGTCCGCTCTTTGAACAACATTACCCTTTCCCTGAAAGAGGTTACTTTACAACAGGCATTGGATGCCCTGTTGGAAGGTTCCGGTATGGAATATGTGATTGAACAAAAAACAGTGGTAATTAAAAAGAAGGTAAATTCTCCGTCAGAAAAATCAAAATCGATTTTATTGAAGGGATTTGTTACTGATCGCCAGAAACATCCATTACCGGGAGTAACGGTAAAATTGATAGATATGATGTTGGGGACTTCTACCAATCATAAAGGTTATTTTTCCATTCAACTTCCGTTGGAGCGGGGAACACTTGAGTTTTCTTTTATAGGATATGTTTCACAGAAAGTGAATTTTACAGAACGAACGACAGATACACTTCGGATTGTGATGGAAGAGTTGATTGTAGGGATGGAAGAAGTTGTGGTAACCGGCTATCAGAAAGTCGATAAGCGGCGTTCTACCAGTGCTATTACCTCGGTGAAGGCTTCGGATGTATTGGTCCCCGGAATGAGTAGTATTGACCAGGCTTTGGAAGGAAGGATTCCCGAACTGATGTTAATTACCAATTCCGGTGAAGTGGGTGCAACTCCCAGGATACGGGTACGCGGAACTTCAACTCTGATTGGTAACCGTGAACCTTTGTGGGTACTGGATGGTTTTATTATGCATGATCCGGTGAATGTCAGTGTGGAGGATTTGAATAATCCGGATTATATCAATATTGTCGGAAATGCGATTGCCGGAATAAATCCTCAGGACATAGACCGGATCGATGTGTTGAAGGATGCTTCGGCGACAGCACTTTACGGAACTAAGGCTGCCAATGGCGTGATTGTCGTAACAACAAAAAAAGGTTCTATTGGACCTGCCCGTTTTTCCTATAACCATACATCGAAATTGACCCGCCGTCCCCGGTATTCGGACCGGAGCATAAATCTGATGGATTCCCGGGAACGGGTACAGTTCGGAAAAGAATTGAGCGATTTACATTATCAGTTTCCGTCGAATATGCCTAAAGTCGGATATGAAGGAGCTTTGTACCGTTATTATTCCGGTCTGACTGATTATGCTGGTTTTAAACAGGAAGTGTTGCGTTATGAGACAGTCAATACCGATTGGTTCGATATTTTGACTCAGGATGCCTATTCCCATGACCATACCTTCGGGGTGTCCGGAGGATCGGAAAGTATGCGTTATTATGTTTCGTTAGGAGCCAACTTCGAGGATGGGGTATCGAAAACAACAAAAACGGAACGGTATACGGCAATGGTAAACCTGGATATTAATTTTTCACCGAAAATAAGGGCTAATTTTTCTTTAAACGGGAATATTCAGCGGAAAAATCACCTGATGCCTGATATTGATGCGATGGATTATGCTTATAATACTTCCCGGGCTATTCCGTGTTATGATGAAGACGGTTCTTTATTTTATTATGATGCTATTGGTTATGGAGGAAGTAATGTAAGTCATAAACAGTTCAGATATAATATTCTGAATGAAATCAGAAATAGTTCTAATGATTACCGGGGAAGTACTTTAGGGGCGAATCTGACTTTGCGTTACAACATCCTGGAAGACCTGGAGCTTTCCGTTGCTGGAAATTATATGCACAGCAGCACTTTACAGGAGCAATGGTGGGGGGAAAAAAGCCATTATATAGCCCGCTTGAAAAATGCCGAATATGAAGAACTTGGAAAAACGGGAGATGCAGGGAATTGTATTTTACCTTATGGAGGTATACTGAACACCAATAATTCGGAACAAGATTCTTATACTTTCCGAACTCAGGTGGAATACCGGAAGATGTTCGGGGAAAATCAGCAACATTTGGCATCTGTGATGGGAGGTTTTGAATTGAACGGAAGTACTTCCAGGAGTATTGCGGATGAGAACAGAGGATTTGTGAAAGAACGGGGATTGCAGTTCATTGACAATGTGAATCTGGAGGATTATCCGCACTACCAGACCTGGATCAATAAAAATCACCGGTCATTGTTACATGGTATCAACCATGAGATTTCAGGTTACCTGACATTAAGTTACAGCTATAAAGATTATTTCACCTTAAATGCCAACGGACGTTTTGATGCTTCCAATAAATTCGGAAGCCGTAGTAATGAAAAATTCCTCCCTATCTGGTCGGTTTCGGGAATGTGGAATCTGAAAGAAACATTTATGAAGCATGCAGATTTTATTTCAAATATGCGTTTAAGGACTTCTTACGGAATACAGGGAAATATGTTGGAAGACCAGAGTCCGAACCTGATACTGAGACAAGGGACAATTAATCCGATGTATAATGAAAATATTTCAACTGTAGCCCGTTATCCGAATCCGAATCTGAAATGGGAAGAAACCCGTCAGTTCAATGTGGAATTGGATCTTTCCTTTCTGGACAACCGCATAGGGATAAACGGAACATTATACCTGAAAAAGACGGAAGATTGTTTTACGACCGTGCAGGTCTCTTCTGTGAACGGGGTACCGGGCCATTCTTATGTCATGAATGGGGGGAACCTGGAAAATAATGGTTATTCTGTCGGTTTGTCCGGAGTTCCGGTGAAAACCCGTGACTGGCAATGGAATCTGTATACTTATTTTTCAGGTAACCTGAATAAAGTGCGTTCTCAGACAGTAGAAAAATATACGATAGATTCTTATTTAAACGGAACTGCATTGGTAGATGGAGAGGCGGTCAGTAGTTTTTATTCTTATCGTTTCCTGGGCCTTAATCCTGCGAACGGCGTCCCTGTATTTAATGATTATGCAGATCGTATGCATTTACTGGAAGACCGGGAATTGGAAGATATTGTTCTGATGACTATGGAAAAAAGCGGGCAACGGGATCCGATTTTTACAGGTAGTTTGTCGACTTCACTAACCTATAAAAGTCTTTCACTTTCTGTGAATATGTCTTATAGTCTGGGATCGAAAGTGCGTTTATTCAGTCTTTATGAACCGATTTTGAATGGAGTAAGTGCTGAAAAAAATATAAGAAAGGAATTTGTTAATCGTTGGATGGCTCCGGGAGATGAATTGAATACCAATGTTCCGGTGATTTTAAGTCCTTCGGATCCAGATTATTTCAGTTCTCTTGTTCATTTTTCTTCTGTGACGAGTTCAGATATTTCTCACATTCAGCAATTTGCTAATAGTGTGTGGGATATGTACGATAAATCCGATATACGTGTAGTGAGCGGTAATTATTTGAAATGTTCTTCTTTGTCGTTGCGTTATACGCTGAATACCGAATGGTTGAGGAAGACTCCGTTTTCAAATGTGCAATTGAGCCTCAACAGTATGAATCTTTTTACAGTTTCTGCAAAAGCTCTGAAGGGACAGGATCCGTCGCAGGCTGGTTTTGCAAAACCCAATTTGTCGGTAAGGCCTTCGTATACTTTCCAATTGAATGTAACTTTTTAAAAAAACAGTAGAATGAAAAAGAATATATTACTTGTATTGGCTGTGATGATATTGGTTCGCTGTGGCTATCTGGATGACTACTCCCAGGATATGGTCGTGGTGAAATCGGTATCGGATCTGGATGAGGTATTACTTGGAAGTGTATATATACCCAGCAAGGAAGAAGTACAAGATTTAGCTTGGGGAGATATTGGTTGGTGGCTGCATATACTGGACGACGATATCAATACCGTAATTACTGATCAGGCTGAAAACAGAATATGGAATTCAGCTATGAATTCGGCTTATTTCGGTTATACCACCTGGCAAATGGAGGTGGGAAGGAGCTATAAAGGAGATAAGCTGGCTGCAGATAATGCCCTTTGGGATGATCTTTATCGCCGGATCAATGTCACTAATATTATTTTGGATGAAATCGAAGATTTAAATCCGGCTACCGAAGAAGAACGACTGGATGCTTTGAGAGTCAGAGGGGAAACGCATTTTTTACGTGCACAGTTTTATTTCCTGCTTGTAAACATTTATGCTCAGGCCTACGATCCGGAAAATGCAGAGACAACCCTGGGAATTCCTTTGAAACTGACAGGATATGTAGAGCACGATAAAGACAAGGCTTCTCAGTTTGAACGTGTACCGGTTGCGAAAGTATATGAACAAATCGTGAAAGATCTGAAAGCAGCAGTGGATTATTTTACCCAAAGTCCGCAGACACGTTTATTTTACAGGGCTTCCGGGGAAGCTTCGCTATTACTGTTAAGCCGTGTATATCTTTACATGCAGGATTGGAAAAACGCCTGGCAGGCTGCAGATGATCTGTTAAAAATCAAATCTTCACTGAAAGATTATGCTGTTGTGAAGGATGAAGATGAGGTTATTTCCAGGACCAATCCGGAAATATTGTTTTCTCAGGGCTCATTAAACGTACAAAATGCTTTTACCGGTAATGGCGGTGATTTTTGTATTGCTAACGGATTGTATCGGTTATATGCAGATAATGATTACCGGAAAGAATTGTTTTTTACTCCGGCTTCTTCCAGTGACAGCATAGCATTGGGACGTAAATATAAACGTGGTTTACATCAGTCATATGTTTCGGATTTATTTTTATTACGGATTTCAGAAGCTTACCTGAATATTGCTGAGGCATGTGCGATGCTTGACGATCCCTCAGGGGCGTCGGATTGGTTGAATATTTTCCGGAGAAACAGGATTGAAGGTTGGCAGGATGTAAGTTATGATCAGAACACTGTGATAGAGGAAGTACGGAAAGAACGTCGCAGGGAATTGTGTTTTGAAGGGCACAGGTGGTTTGATCTGCGGAGGTATGCTGTGTGTCGGAAAGCTCCTTTACGGAAAGCAATAGAGCGTGTTTTTGCTGTATACGATTGGGATAGTAAAATGAAATTCATGCGTGGAGAAGTTTTCCGTCTGGAAATCGATGATCCGGCTTATGTATTTTCTATTCCTAAATCAGTATTGGAATTTGATACCGATATGCCTGATAATGTCAGACCGATGCGAAGATTAACAGAGGTAATTAATGCAAATTTTGATTGATTATGAGAAGGTTTATATATATATGTTTCTGCCTGCTAATGATAGCGTGCAGTAAGGAAAGTACATTGGAATCCCGGATAAATCTGGATGAATTGTATGTTATACAGGATGATCCTGACGATCCTGTAAAGCATCGGATTTATGAAATTTATGAAACTTATGGGATACCGGTATATTTCAATGATACGATCGGGAGGATATTTTTGAAAACAGACGTCCATGGGCAACCGGTTTATCAATATGAAAAACTGGATTTGGCTTGGGGATACGATAGTTATGAAAAACTGGAATATCATTATCAGTATATAACTGATCCGGAAAAACAATTGGAAGTACTGACCTGGATCGGGCAATACCTGAGAGATGCTGACAAAGCTTTATTCCCTTTTTGTTTTTTTGTCCCGGAATCGGTGACAACTAAAAATTTGGATAACAGGGAGGTGACAGAAGTCGATCAACAGTTTATGATAGGTTTCCGTACGTTAACTATGATTATGGGAAATTGGGAAGGAGAAAATCCCGGGGATATTCTGTTGAATATGAAAAGGAATATGGTAACTCAAAAAATCAAAAATTATTCAGAAGACTTGGCATATTTCAACAAAGTTTCCGATGCGAACTGGTACGGGACAAAGTATTGGTCGGAGGTGGATAATACCATTACTACTTACTGGAATTGTGATGTCTTGAATCCGGATTATACGGGTAGTCTGACCGGGGAGGCTTTGGAAGAGCAACGGGTAGAGGCGCGGGCTGTTACAGGCCGTTTCGGTTTCGTTATGGGAGATGAGTGGGGAGGTGGATTGTTTACTCCTTATGATACCCAGAGAGATCTGGAGTGTTTTGTAAAAGTTATACTGGCTACTGGTTCGGATGAGGTTTTCCGTGAACAATGGGGTACTTATCCCCTGGTCATGGAAAAATATGAGGTGTTGTATGAGATTATTACTGAAAAATTGGGTGTTGAATTGTAAAACGGGTATTATGAAAAAGATCATATATATATTATTCGGAATGTTGGCGTGGTGGTCTTGTGAAGATGAAAATTCTTTGATCGGACCGGAAGGAGTCTTTTCGGAATATACTGATTCAAGGGATGGAAAGATCTACCGTTGTGTGACTATCGGAGACCAGACCTGGATGGCGGAAAATTTGGCCTACCGTCTGCCTTTAGGAAGTGTAGACGGTTGTTATACTTATCGGGAGGAGAATTTGGATACAAACCGCATTGAACCTGCTCGGGCCCTGTTCGATGAGGTTGTACAGAATGCTATAAATGACGGGAAGATCAGTAGCGATCCTTTACCGGAAGTACCTTTTTTTTCCCCGGCATCTTTTGTTATGATGTATCTTGACTACCCTGGTTCGGCAGTGAGTATTGTAAATTTAATTGCTGATATGGTAACGTGGTATCCTTCCATGCAATCCACGGTGGAAACATTAAATCAAATCCTGGCAGAAACTAAAACAAAGACTATCGGTTTGACGGCAGAGGAATATTTTTTGAATGCGGAGGAAGAGAATGACGGATATGCAGAAAAGTACGGTTTGTTGTATACTTATGATGCAGCTCTAAAGGCTTTGCCAGATGGATGGCGTTTGCCGACCGATGAAGACTGGAAAAAATTGGAAACAGAACTTTATATGGACGGCGATGAACTCGGATTATTGGAACAATGGCGCGGGAAACAGGCCGGTATGCTATTGAAGGAAGAAGGTACCGGTTTCAGAATATTGTATGGAGGTACCCGGGCCTATGGAACTTTTGCCTATGGAACTCCTTATATGAATAAAGATATGAATGCTTATTTTTGGTCATCTTCCAAGATTGTGCAGAGTGATTCCGTTCAGACAGGTATTATTCGTGCTGCTTCAAAAGTGTATGAAGGGATTCTGCGGGGAACCTCCAATTTGACGGCGGCTTATAGCGTGCGTTGTATAAAAGAATGAACCGGCAAATTATGAAGTTATTTAAATATTTATTGGCTGTTTTACTGTGTATACCGGGAACAACTTTTGCCACAGGATATTGTGCCCGTATTCCCTATACGATGTCCGGTGGGAAAATGGTGGTCAAAGCAGAGATAAACGGTAAACAGGGGAACTTTATATTCGACACCGGTGCTCCGGTATGTCTTACCTATTCTTTTGCTCTCGGTTTGGAACTGGAGACACTTGGAAAGGTGAGGTGTCAGGATTCTAATGGAAGTTTGGTAGATAACCGGGTGGTTATGCTGAATTGTTTCCGGGTGGGAGGAATTGATTTTATGGGTGTTCAGGGAATGATAATGGAAGAAGGAAATATGGTGGAATCTTTCGGGGTCGACGGTATCCTCGGTTATTCTTTGTTCGGGGATAAAATTGTAGAGATTGATTCCCGGAAAAAACAGATTACGATTTCGGGGAACGGGGAATATTTCAGTTTGGATACTACTGCCGCGATACCTATGCTCTTGAATTCCCGGGTTCCCTTGATAGAAGTGAAGTTGTCCGGACGGACTGTGGATACCGTGATGTTAGACTGTGGGGCCGGTGGATTTTTTGATTTGTCGGAAAAAACATACAATCGTTTACAAACGGAGGAAGTTTGGACCTTTTTAGGCCGGGGCCGGGGAATTTTGTCGCTGGGAGCTGCCGGACTGGAAAAGTTTTCCCTGAAATACCGGGTGAGAATCCCCGGGTTTACTGTTGGAAAGGGCCGGTTTTCCGATGTCGTAACCAAAACAACTTCCGGAAATAACTCCCGGTTGGGGGCTGAATTTTTGGATTATGGAATAGTCACGATTGATTACAGGAAGCGGATATTGTATTACCGGCCCTTTGAAGAAAAGGTGAAAAATATGAACCGTAAAGAATGGAATGTAGTGATTACGGTTATGGACAATGAGTTGAAAGCGGGTTTTGTGTGGGAGAGTATGTGGAAAGATTTGCAGGGAGGAGAAAAGATCATTGCGGTAAATGGAAAACGTTTCGATAAAGTAGATGCCTGGCAGGCAATGACGACCGATTTGATTGGATTATCAGAGGAACAGGCTGAAATTGTAGTGATCGGTGAAAATGGGAAAGAAAAAAAACTGATTATCAGAAAAGAATGATTTAGAATTGTTAATTGTTAAAAAAGATTTTATGAAAAAAATGACCTTGGCTTTCGTACTGGTTTTGAGTATGATAATGGCCGTAAAAGCACAGAGTGTATATGGAGATAAAGTGAAAGCAGATGTAAAGATGAAGTATGTTTATTCATTTGAAGAGGCTTTAAAAAAAGCCCGGGAGGTGAATAAGCCTATTTTTGTGAATTGTTTTGCTGATTGGGCTGTGCCTTGCCACGGGATGAACCAACTGGTTTTCAGTGACCAGCAGTTTGCCGACTGGATGGACCGGCATTTCGTAAACCTTTTTATCGATATAACTACGAATGAGGGACGTCCGTTAGCTACCAAATACAATACACTCCAAATGGCCCATTATATTGTATTGGATCAGGACGGAAATTTGATTTACCGGATTGTTGGCGGGCATCAGTTACCGGAATTTCAGGAATTGCTTGCGAAGGCCCTGGATCCGAAAACTACACTGCCGGAAATGAACCGGCGTTATGAAAAAGGAGAACGTAACCTGAAATTTTTACGTGCTTATGCCGATGTTTTAAATACAGCCTCTGAGGATGAGAAAGCTAAAAAAGTGATAGAAGATATTTTTGCCCGTTTAAAGGATAAACAATTGCCGAAGGAAGAGAACTGGAAATATTTTATGCAGAATGAAGATGAATTGTTTAAAAAGCTGATTACCCGGAAAGCTGAGTTTGTGAAAAATATAGGGCAGGAGAAAGTGGATAGATTTATTTCCGGGATTTACTTTGCCAAATTGTTCCCTTATGCCTGCGGAACGACTCCTTATGATGGTAATCTGATGGTAGATCTGGCATTGGAATTGCACAAATGTAATCTACCCGATACAAACGGGGTTTTTGCTTTGTATAATATAACCAAGTATCGGGGAGAAAAGAAGTATGATAAAATGATTGAAGCCATGCGGGCTGGAATTCCGGGATGTCATAAGGAATTGGCCATGAATCTGGATGTGTGTTTGGGGGATATCAAAGGATTACCCAATCAAGAGCGGGATTTGTTGATCGGATACTTGAAAGAACGTTCCAAAGATTTGCAAAGACCTCCTTTGAGCTATTATGAACAGGCTATTTCCAATCTGGAAAACCGGGAAGGTGTCCAATTTCAGGATCTGATTTATGAAGAAGCCTTGAAGAAAGCGGGCAAAGAGGGGAAAATGGTGTTTATGGATTGTTATACCGTTTGGTGTGGCCCTTGTAAGATGATGAATGAACGGGTATTTACACAAAAGGTTGTCGGTGACTATTTTAAAAAACATTTTATTCCTTTGAAAGTAGATATGGAAAAAGGTGAAGGGATTGCTTTACGCAAAAAGTTTGATGTAAATGCATTTCCGACAATGTTTATTTTGGATGCTGAAGGAAATATTGTGGGTAAATTGCAGGGAGCACGGGATACGGATATTTTTTTGAAAGAATTGAAAGAAATTTTGGGAGATGAATAATTTTGGGTCGTTATGTACTATTTTACAGGAAGTTAAGATTTTGTAGAGTTCGTAAAAAATTTAAAAATAATACCTCTTAAAGTTTACTTTTGATGAGGCATTATTTAATGTATCGTGAATGTAAGATTTCTGAAATTACTAAATCCTCTGAAAAACTCAGGGGATTTTTTATGCACAAAGAGGGTGTCCAAAAAGTATTTGGCACCCTCGATTTATTCGTATCCCTATTGGAGACTGAAATCAAATATCCGATTCTACAAGGGGGTATTTTGCCTTTTTGGACACCCTCTTTGTTATTACTCAAAGATCTTTGTTCCGGTATTAATATTTTGTCCCGACTATTTACGATATGTATACCTCAAACAAAATAGAAGATTTGATATTTTTTTGTTGTTTTTATTTCTCAATCGGTCTGCATCTCTACAGCAAAGTGATCCGCAGCAATATTTCGGTGGCCGACCTGTGGCAGCGGCCCGGAAGTGCCCGAAGACAAAGTGTTTTCGCTCTCCGACTTTGAGTGTTAAGCGGAAAAGCTTCTGGTTCAATCTGATAGAAAAGAATGATTTCCTCTGAAAATGATGTTTTTAGAGAAAATCATTCTTTTTTAATTGTCTCGAAGCATAGATTATCCTATATTTGTCATTCAAGCTGATTTTGCTGAATTTTAAAATATAGGGCACCATGATTATTTCTAAAATCGAATTATTTAACTGGAAAAACTTTCACCGATGTGAGGTTGGAGTGCAAGAGCGGTGCTTTGTTGTGGGAGCGAATGCTGCAGGAAAATCCAATTTTATCGATGCACTTCGCTTTTTGCGGGATGTTGCTAAGCAAGGTGGGGGACTTCAAACGGCTGTGCGGGTGAGGGGCGGTATTACAAAAATACGTTGCCTGGCAGCCCGTGAGCAATCGAATGTAAAGTTGGCTATCGAATTAAGTGAGTCGGATAGTCGGGAGCTGTGCTGGCACTATGAATTGAACTTTAAGCATACGGGAGGAGGAATACGGGAAAATCAGGTAAAAATTGTTTCTGAGAAAGTTTTTTCGGGGAGAGAACAGCGCTATGTACTGGATCGTTCGGCTGAAACCTTGGGAGAGGATGAAGAAACATTGAAATATACTTATTTGGAACAGCCGAATGCCAACAAAGATTTCCGGGTGATTCAGCAATTCCTGCAAAATGTCGAATATCTCAATGTCGTCCCACAAATGGTCCGGGAATCAGCTTCGTCTAGTTATAGCGGGGATAAGGAGGATTATTATGGACGTAATTTTTTGAAAAGACTGGCTTTGTTAAATGATAATACCCGTCGCTCTTATTTTCGGAAAATCAATGAATTTTTGAAATTGGCGGTGCCCCAGCTGGAGGAATTATCTTTTGTTAAAGATGAGATAGGAGTTCCGCATCTGGAGGCACGTTATGTACATTGGAGGGCCCGGGGGAGTAAACAGCAGGAAATGCAATTTTCTGATGGAACTTTGAGGCTGATCGGTTTTTTGTTTGCATTGATTGATTCGAACGGAGTGTTATTGTTGGAAGAACCTGAAATAAATCTTCATCCTGGGATTGTGGCCCAATTCCCTGAATTTATAGCAAAAATTCAGCGAGTGAAAAAGGGAGGCAGGCAGGTGTTCATCACTACACATAGTTATGATATTTTGTCGAATGAAGGAATAGCTCCCGAAGAAGTATTGTTGTTGACCAATAGTCCGGAAGGAACTGAAGTGGAAGTGTTGTCAAACGTAGAAAAGGCAAAAAATATTTTGGCAGCCGGTTTCTCTATGGCGGATGTGGTAATGCCATTGACAAAACCCTGGTCGATCGAATCGATGTCTCACATAAAATTAGACTGATCTATGATAGGTGTGTATATTGTGGGAGAAGACGATGTCACCCGGCATGTCATTTACCGGATATTGAGTTATTGTGGTGCCGGGCGGTTTACTGTTTTGATGGAATTACCGGCAAGGGGAGGAGAAATTAAGAATAAAATTCCGAATTTCAATCAATTAGCGATGAAATTTCCGGTTATCTTATTGACGGATTTGGATGCGGATAATTGTGCACCTGAATTAAAGAGAAAATTACTCGGAGGGTTGGAACAGGCGGAGAATTTAGTGTTTAATGTAGCTGTAGATGAAGCTGAAGCCTGGTTAATGGCTGATCGGGATGGATTTGCAAAATATATCTCTGTCGATGTCGATCAGTTACCTTGTGCCGGACTGCAGAAACAAGGAGGAGCAAAAGCCTGTATGGAAATGCAGTTTAGTTGTAAGTCTTCTTATTTTCTGACCCATATTCTGATTCGGGAAAGTTCGGACCAGACGTTGAAAAAACAGTTGATGGCTAAAGGGAAAGCAAGTAAAGGACGGGAATACAATACGGCAATTCTGCCCTTTATCAATGAGTGCTGGGATATTGAATCGGCTATGAGGAATTCGGATAGTCTGTGTCGTATGGTGGGACGTATAAAAGCGTTATTATAATTTATAGATAGTTTGAATATTAGGTAAAATGTTTAAAAAATATTGGAAATTCTTTGTGATCTTTTGGTCGGTAGTGCTGGTAGGCATTATCGGAGTTTTTGTTTTCTTTTGGTTGATATCGGCCGGGAAATTAGGATTTATGCCTACATTCGAAGAATTGGAGAATAATCGGTTTGCTTCCGAAGTTTATTTTGCCGACGGGCCTATCATGAACCGTTATTTTGAGAAGGAAAACCGGAAATATATCGAATACCGGGAAATTCCACAATCTGTGATCGATGCGTTGATCGCTACCGAAGATGTCCGTTTTTACGATCATAGCGGAGTCGATGTGAGGGGATTGTTCCGGGTAGCTAAGGGATTACTTACGGCTAATACTTCGGCCGGAGGTGGAAGTACCATCAGTCAGCAATTGGCGAAAATGCTCTTTCCCCGTGAATCCGATTTGAATGTGTTTGAATTGGCGATTCGTAAATTCCGGGAATGGGTGATTGCAGTACGTTTGGAAAAAAGCTATACGAAAGAAGAAATTCTGACCATGTATCTCAACAAATATGATTTTCTGAATCTGGCTGTAGGAATCAGCTCGGCTGCAGATATTTATTTCCAGGTTCCCTTGGATTCGTTGAAAGTCGAACAGGCGGCTATGTTGATCGGGATGGCTAAGAATTCTTCTTACTATAATCCGGTCCGTCGTCCTGAGCTCACTTTAAACCGCCGGAATGTCGTTTTATCTCAAATGTATAAATACGATAAAATCACCCGCGAAGAGTGTGATTCTTTAAAGAAGTTACCCTTGGGATTGAATTTTAAACGGGTCGATCATAAAGAAGGATTAGCAACTTATTTCCGGGAATATCTTCGTTTGTTTATGACTGCGAATAAGCCCGATAGAAAACGTTACAGAGATTTATCACAGTTCAGGCTGGATTCGATTGCCTGGGAAACCAATCCTTTGTATGGGTGGTGTAAAAAGAATGTAAAAGTAGACGGTTCGCATTATGATTTGTATTCCGATGGATTGAAAATCTATACGACCTTGGATTCCAGAATGCAGAAATATGCTGAAGAAGCTGTACGCGAGCATCTTTCTCAGGATTTGCAGCCTTTATTCGATAAAGAAAAAGTGAAAAAACTCCGTCCTCCTTTTTCTAACGACATGACACCTGCCGAGATTGAAGAGGTGCTGGACCGTTCTATCCGTCAGTCCGAGCGTTATCGGGTACTGAGTAAGCAAGGGATGAGTTTCGACGAAATCCGGAAGACGTTCGATCAACCTTTGGAAATGCAGGTATTTACCTGGAGCGGTATCCGGGATACAGTGATGACACCTTTGGATTCTATCAAACATTATAAATCATTTTTCCGCTCGGGATTTATGGTTATGCAGCCTCAGACAGGTTATATCAAAGCTTATGTCGGCGGACCGGATTACCGTTATTTTATGTACGATATGGTGAGTGCCGGAAAGCGACAGGTCGGTTCTACCATCAAACCGATCTTATATACCCTGGCTATGCAGGAAGGTCTCGGGCCTTGTGATAAAGTGCCGAATATTCCCCAAACCTTTATCCTTCCGACAGGTGAACCCTGGTCGGCACGGGGAGGTACGAAACGTCAGGGAGAAATGGTTACTTTACGTTGGGGATTGGCCAATTCGGAGAATAATATTTCGGCTTGGGTATTGAAACAATTTACTCCCGAAGCTGTTGCTCAAATGGCCCATAAGATGGGGATTACCAGTTTTATCGATCCGGTACCTTCTGTATTTTTAGGTACTGCTGAAATTACGGTAAAAGAAATGGTGGCTGCTTACTCGATTTTTGCGAATAAGGGTGTATACAATTCTCCGCTGCCTGTCTATCGGATTGAAGATAAATATGGGAATGTACTTCAGGAATTCCGTCCCGAATCCCGGGAAGTCATCACTGAGAATACGGCTTATCTGATGTGTAATTTGCTGGAAGGCGTAGTGACTGGCGGGACAGGTGTCCGTTTGCGTTATAAATATAAACTGATGAATCCGATGGGGGGAAAGACCGGTACCACCCAAAAGCATGCCGATGGTTGGTTTATGGGTGTTACTCCCGACTTGGTCGGTGGCGTTTGGGTTGGAGCAGAAGATCGTTCCATCCATTTCCAAAATCTGGCTAATGGACAGGGAGCTAGTATGGCCTTACCTATTTGGGCTAAATTTTTGCTGAAAGCTTATGCCGATCCCCGATTGAAAATGTCCGACCGTCCTTTCGACCGTCCTGCCGGAATCAATAAGCGTCTGGATTGTGATGAGACGATTTCCGAGGCAGAAGTGAAAGAAATGAATAACGGTATCCGGGAAGATGAGGAAGAATTTTATTAATCGGATTATAAGTTGATATGGTAAAGTCGAAAACAATATATGTGTGCCAGAATTGCGGGGCGAAAGAGACTAAGTGGACCGGGCGTTGTAATGTTTGCGGCGAATGGAATAGTTTTGTGGAAGAAGTCGAGGTAACTTCGAAAAGCCGGGGGAATGCAGTAATAGGTAATCCTTCCTCCAAAGCGTTGCGTTTGTCTGAGATCAAAGTGAATGCAGATGTTCGGATGGATACCGGAGATAACGAGCTGAACCGGGTATTGGGAGGAGGTATGATTCCGGGATCGATGATTCTGTTAGGTGGTGAACCGGGTATCGGTAAATCGACTTTAGTATTGCAGTTCGCTCTTCATAACCGTTGTGGAAAAGTGTTGTATGTATCCGGTGAAGAAAGTATTTCGCAAATAAAGATGAGAGCTCAGCGTTTAGGAGCCGAAAACGACGAATGTCTGTTCCTTTCCGGAAATTCTTTGGAAATGGTCTTGCAGCATGCACGTGCTATTTTGCCCGATTTATTGATTATCGATTCGATACAGACTTTAGCTACCGAAGCTGTAGACTCTATTCCCGGTAGTCTGTCTCAGATTCGTGAATGTACCAATACCTTACTCCGTTTTAGCAAAGAAAATACGATTTCTACTATATTGATCGGCCATATTACGAAAGACGGCCAATTGGCCGGTCCTAAGATATTGGAACATATGGTGGATACTGTTCTGCAATTTGAAGGTGATCAGCAATATATGTACCGTATTTTACGTTCGATGAAGAACCGGTTCGGTTCGACTTCCGAAATCGGGATTTATGAAATGTTGCAATCAGGATTGAGGCAGGTCACCAATCCTTCCGAACTACTTTTGTCCAATCATGATCAGGAATTGAGTGGAATAGCGGTTTCTGCTACTGTAGAGGGCGTGAGACCGATTTTATTGGAAGTACAGTCTTTGGTGTCGACAGCCGCTTACGGAGTTCCTCAGCGCTCTGCTACGGGCTTTGATTCGCGTCGCTTGAATATGCTATTGGCAGTGCTCGAAAAACGGGTCGGTTTTAAATTGGCTGCTAAAGATGTTTTCTTGAATATTGCCGGTGGTATCCGGGTGAGTGATCCGGCACTGGATTTAGCCGTAGTCATGGCTGTTTTGTCGTCGAATATCGATGCAGCTCTTCCGGCAGATACGGTTTTTGCCGGAGAGGTCGGGCTTTCAGGTGAGATTCGGGCTGTCAGTCGCATCGAACAGCGGATATCGGAAGCTGAAAAACTAGGTTTTAAACGAATCTTTGTGCCCTTGGGAAATAAAAAAGGATTTACCCGCAAAGCGACTCATATCGAAGTGGCATTCGTTTCCAGAATAGCGGACATCTGCCGCAGTCTGTTCGGGTGATTCGGGAAAGTTCAGCGATCACAGCGATCATCTGCCCTGAAGCGGGAATAAGCGAAATGTTTTACAAAAATTGCAGATCTACCGAAGACCTGTCCTAATAAATATTCCTCGGATCAAACGATCCGAGGAATATTTATTAAATGTCATTATACCTATTGCGTAGGCATCGAGCTTATCCCATATATGACTTTCGTTATTTGGAAATTATTGGGGGCAGCCCAATAATCCGGCCAAGCTTGTCTGTATGTTTCGAGTTGTTCGTCAGGAACATATATTCTATAGCTGGCATTGGTGACTGTCCAGCCGTCTGCTACGGGAAAAGCACCTTTCCCCAAGGTAGCCGGAGTCTCATCCGGACATAAGATCGTTTCCAATGCAGAACATCGATTGAATGCATTTGTACCGATTCTTTCGAGTTGTGTTCCGAGAATTACTTTTTTCAATGATGAACATTGACTGAAAGCTTTATCATCAATCACGGTAACTGCATCGGGAATTGTGATCTCTTCCAAGAGAGAACAATTTATAAAAGTATTATTAGATATTCTTTTTAGTGATTCCGGCAATTTGATATTTTGTAATTTAGAGCATTGCTCAAATGTATTGGAGGGTAATTCTTCAATATTGGCCTGAATATCGGCCGAAATCAATTCGGCGCATTTACTAAATACAGCCCTATCCAATGAGACAACACTTTTCGGTATGGTAATTCGGGTCAGTTTTGAATACCCGAAACAAGTATTTCCAATTGATTTTAAAGTATTCGGTAATTCAATTGTTTCTATGCTGCTCTGCTGAAAAGCGACACCCTCTATTATCTCGATCCCTGAAGGTAAGACAATGCTTATTATTTGGTCTTCATAGAGGAATGCACCGTCGTTCACCCGTTCGACCGTTCCGGTATAAGCCCATTTACCCTCTTTGGTATTTTTGTCGTATGTACATTGCTCGTCAAGAAACGTGCAGTTTTTACCCCCGAAACGAGGGCCATATGCACCATTATTCCACCCAAGTTGTTGGTGTGCCGTATATTCGATATACTTCATCTGTTTGACAACCAGTTTTCGCATTATGGTGCGTTCGTCGTCTGAAGCGAATACCAGTATCCCGCTTTCCGGTTCGCTGATCGCTGCCGGATCGTCGGGAGCGGAAACAGAGATTTTCTTACCGGTTTTATCTACCGTGACCTTGTATCCGCTGTGCGAAATGCATGCGATGGAAATTTGTGCGTTCAAAGGATTCGTCAATTCGTAGTTTACTACTGCCGTTGTACCTGCGCTACAGTAAACCGTCATCTCTTTCACTTTGTCGGTTCCCGAGACGAACAAAAGGTCGAATTTGTCTTTGTAGTAAGGCAGTTTTATCTGTTCGCCGTTTTCAGACAGTGTCAGAACGAGATAATCCGGATCGGAATTGTCAACATCGCTGAACATCGAATCTCCGTTTTGGCCGGGATCGCCCGTAGCCCGATCCAGTTTAGTCCACATTTGTCCCCCGTCGTAAGAGATATACCAATAACCGTCTTCCCTGATCTCCAACTTAGGGGTGATGCCGTTATCGCCTTTGAGGGATTCCAGCCATTCTTCTTCGGTGCCCCGATAACCATTTTCGACCGCCAGTTCATAGGCCGATTTGCCGTCGTTGCCATTACTTCCGTTGAGCGATGCAAGCCATGCTTCGAGCGTGCCCCGGTAGCCTTTCTCGACTGCCAGTTCGTAGGCCGATTTGCCGGCCATCAGCCATTCACCGTCGAACGTCCAATAATAGATGCCGCCATCCTGTTTGATCCCGATCACCGGCGCCGTACCTTGCTGGCCGTCTTTTCCGTGGTATATCGTTACAGGACCGCTTTTGATGAAGGTGATCGTGTAGCCGATCGTTTTCCCGTTTTCTACTACCGGGGTTACACCGGTCACGTAATCGTTGCCCTGCAATGCTTCTACGATCAGTTGAAGGGAGGTTATATTGGTGTTCATCCGGCTGCACAACTCTTCGAGCGCGGCCAGACGCGAATCTATATACTCGCTCTTGTTCCATATGGCGATTTCGTCGTACTCCGTACAGGAAATCAACGACAATAAGCCAAAAATCATACAAGTTATTATCTTCTTCATGACATTTCCAGATTAAAAATTAATTCCCATTCTAACGATGAAACAGTGGTTCCTGACATGTTTGTATCCTACTTTGTGGTTATCTTCCCCGTACATCGTGTCGGTTTTGTCGATATCGATAAGTCCTGTATGGTAATCCGCTCCGATAATGAAGCGACCGAACGCAGCATCGACCCCGCACGAAACGCCCATGTCGTGGCGTGAAAATCCACCTTCCTTTTTAAAGATGGAGATTTTTTCATCTTCAACCTCACGTTTCCCGCCTATACCGACTGCGTAATATAATCCTGCGAACGGTATAAATGCAAAGTGTTTTCCTAACGCGACGGTGTAGTCGATACCCACAGGGATCTGTATGTAATTCATCGTGGTACGACTGTCGTCGAATCCGTTGACTTCGTATCCTTTGTTTATAAAGCTCACTCCTGTTCGCAGGTAGAACGGCAGTTGCCGGCTGAGCCTGACCCGGTCGGTTACGCCGATTTCGTAACCCGGTTTTGCCGATGAGGTCAGTCCGTAAGAGGTGATCCACGAGGTACAGTATCCAGCGTGTACACCGACGGTATTTGCCGGATACGAACGTACCGGCTTTACATCGACGGTTGTCGGTGTCGATGTTGCAGGAGGGGCTATTTCCTTATCCGCAGGTGCTTTGGCCAGGATAGTTTGTAAAGACTCGGTGTTTTCGGCTTTGTATGATGGAGCCGCTTCAGCTTGTTTTTCGCAGTTTTTCTCTACGACATGCAGATAGAGCGTGATATTGACGCTGTTGCGCAGATCGGGAAAGAAATGCTCCAACATATAATTATACGGTTTACCTTTCTGCAAATCCATCAACTGCTTTTTACGGCCGTCGACGATGTGTCCCTTGTCATCGTAAATCCATAGCGGAGTATGGTCGAGAATGTCCAATACTTCGTTACGTCCTGCCATGTCGGATGCTACGACTTGCTCCCGTAGCATGTTCCATGCGACACCTTCGGCGTGATGTTCGATCAGATGGGGAGGAACGTTTCCTTCGCGGACAAGATAGGCTTTCAGCTCTTCCGCCCGCCGGGCCGCCAATTGTTCGTTTGCCTGCACCGCTCCGTCGGGAGAGGCATATGAACGGATGACGATCTTTTCTACACGGTCGTTTTTTAATGTCGCGCCGATCGAATTTAAGAAATACTCCAGCTGTGACCGATTGTCCCGGAATGAAGGATCGACATTACGGTACCCGCGGCGATAATAGATTTTTATAGAATCCGCCGCTTCCTGTGCCTGCACGCTTCCAATGGTCAATGCACAGGTAAATAGAAAGAATAAGATTTTTTTCATTCGACATTCAAATATCATCGGATTAATACTTCTAACCAACGATAAACTTGGATGTTATCCTTTGTATCTATCTTGTTTAAACGTTCCTCTGAACGCCTCGGACGAATAATACATGGTATAAAACCATATAACGGCACATATGGGCAATCATAATTCTTTGATTATAAAAATATTATATATTAATCTTGTACATATACTAAAAACGATATAAATTTGTAGTTGAAAACCAACGTTTTAATCAACGTATAAACACATAAAGGAGGATAGTTATGGCGGCTTTCTGTCAAATCGAGCGGGAATCCGGTGATATACCCGAATTTCCGTCATTTCTTAAGCATTGATTTGTTTGTTTTTAAATCGACTGATTCTAAGTTGTTCTTTTTTGTCCAGCGCCTTCTGGACAGATGGGTATTTCATCCTGAATTTGGCAAATGTATCGCGCGAAAGATCGAAATGTTTGCAAATATCGCTTATGGACTTCCCCTTATTAAGCATCGTAATAACGACCTGTCGATTCTTGATCAGTACGTTCATCTTGGTATAGCTACTGTGGCGCCGTCCCAAAACCATTCCCTCCGCACGCCGTAGTGCCAACGCTTCGCGTGTACGCATAGAGATAAGGTTACGTTCGATCTCCGCCACCAGTCCGAAAGCGAAACACAGAACTTTGCTGTTGATCGTGTTGTCGAACGAGTAGCCTTCCTTGGTCGTATAAAGATTTATTCCCCTTTCCAGACATTTGCCCATAATCGCCATGATATCCGTGAGCGTCCGGCTCAGACGCGAAATTTCCGTGACGATCAGTGTGTCGTCTCGTTTAAGTCGGCGTAACAGTACGCCCAGTTTGCGGTCGCGTTCGCTCTTTTTGCCGCTGGCAACTTCTGTGACCCAATGATTGACGATGAGTTGTTTACTTTCGGCAAAACGCCTGATTTCATCCTGCTGGTTGGCCGGATGTTGTTTTTCCGTGCTGACACGTAGATAACCTATTATCATGATATTAATAATTTTAACTGAGGCAACATCACCTCGTCC
>OCPU01001205.1_pt1 | contig 21290 bp, 19 predicted proteins | sample 1538661 | NCBI WGS metagenome assembly OCPU01 (sample SAMN04571716, study PRJEB22368) | human gut metagenome | biome: human gut; material: stool | host: Homo sapiens | place: Luxembourg | collected 2012-10-19
TTATATTAAAGCTGTACATGAAGGAAAAATAGTCGGATATGCATATGCTGCCAGTTTTAAAGACAGAAGGGCTTATGACTGGTCTGTTGAAACAACAATTTATGTAAAAAATAACTGTAAGAGAATGGGTATTGGCAAGGCATTGTACGAGGTACTTGAACAGAAACTTAAAGATATGGGTATACTTAATATGAATGCATGTATTGCCCGCCCGGTACAGGAGGGAAGATATCTTAATGATGACAGCATACGTTTCCATGACAATATGGGATTTACTGAGGTCGGACATTTTCATAACAGTGGTTATAAATTCGGACAGTGGTTTGATATGATATGGATGGAAAAAATGATTGGGGAGCATAATGCTAATCCACATGAGGTAGTATGGCAGCAAGACTTTAAATTATAGAATTGTTGCAGTATAATATAAAACGGAAAAAAGGTAATCTTAAAAAATACAGGAGGATTATCGTATGAAAATACCATTTAAGGTTGATTTGACGGGAAAGACAGCAATTGTAACGGGAGGAAGCGGAACATTATGCTCAGCTATGGCATATGGGCTTGCCGTTAGTGGAGCAAAAACTGCCATAATAGGGCGTAATCAGGAAAAGCTTTTGAAGGTAGTTAATAAACTGACAGAAGATGCGTTAAATGAGTATGGCAAAGATGTTATCGTAAAGGGATACAGCTGTAATGTGACTGATAAAAATGAACTGGAAAAGGCGTACAGCCTAATAAGCAGTGAACTTGGAACGTGTGATATTCTTATTAACGGTGCAGGTGGAAACCAGCCGGGTGCAATAGCTTCAACAGAGATGTTAAAGAAGGAAAAAGGAAAAGATGATTATTCGTTCTGGAATCTTGATGAAGATAAAATAAGAGATGTAATGGATGTTAATTATATGGGAACACTTCTTCCGATTCAGGTTTTTACAAAAGATATGGTAGAAAAAAGAAGTGGAAGCATTATTAATATAGCATCTGTAACGTCAATTCTTCCGCTTACAAAGGTTGTTGCATATGGCAATGCAAAAAGTGCAATTTTTAATCTTACGCAGTGGCTTGCAGTTCATTTTGGAGAGAGCGGAATAAGATGTAATGCAATTGCACCGGGATTTTATGCAGCAGAACAGAATCATTCTCTTTTATTTAATCAGGATGGAAGTTATACTGCAAGAGCAGGAAAGATAATTGCCGGAACACCGATGGGCAGATTTGGTAATCCGGAAGAACTTATAGGTGCAGCACTTTTTCTTGCAAGTGATGAAGCATCAGGTTTTGTAAATGGCATTGTTCTTCCGGTTGACGGCGGATACAGTGCATACAGCGGTGTCTAAGACGGTATGTTTATATGATTTTTATGCGGTGGTGTGTCAAAAAAAGGCACATTGCCGTATTTTTTGTAAAACGATTGTTAATATGAGGACTTTAAAAAATATGATGCCTGAATTATAATATTTTTAAGTGATATGGAAGAAATGCTGTCATAAACTTCTTAATGTTACAGATAAATAAATGGAGGTTGTATGAAAATAATTTTATTGGGGATGTTAATTATATTTTTACTGGGGATGACGGCACAGCTTGTGGTTTATACGATTATGGCGTACATAAAAGAGGACTGCAGCCGTAAAATGATGAGAACGGTATTCGTGAAAAATACGATTTTAAGATATGAAGAGTGTACAAAGCTGGGAATTCCGGTTGATAACGTAAAAAGATTTGTGGAAAACACATTTGATTCGTGTATTTATGGTGGATATTCGCCGGATTTGATTGCTGATGTGTCAAAAAAATCCGGTAATATAATTATGGTAATGGGAATTCTGAGTGTAATTTTTCATATTAATAATTTACAGGAATGTTTTGTATATATATCAATGACTCTCCTTGAGGTAATTGCTTTAAGAGTTTCGGAAAAAATGACTGATTATAATGAAAATAAAAAGAATATTATTATTATAATGCAGAATGAACTCCTGCACTTTGAAAAATATTCGGAACTTTTGAAGGAAAATGTGAGAGGAATATATACGGAAAAGCTGAGGGGACAGGCAGCAGCTGAGTTTGGCAGGCTTAATAAACAGTACAAGCAAATCTTGAAAAATACCTAGGCAGGAAGTATAATTAAATAAGATAGTATTTTATTATTTTGTGGACTTTACTTAAAAAAGTAAAGAAATGGAGGTTATATATGGGACAGGTAAAATTTGATTATTCTAAGACAGCAGGTTATGTACATGAACATGAAGTTGAATCAATGAAAGCACTTACGGAGAGTGCAAGAAAGCTTCTTCTTTCTAAGAGTGGTGCAGGTAATGACTATCTCGGATGGATTGACCTTCCTGTTGATTATGATAAGGAAGAGTTTGCACGTATTAAGAAGGCAGCAGAAAAGATTAAGTCAGATTCAGATGTGCTTGTAGTAATTGGTATCGGTGGTTCTTATCTCGGTGCGAGAGCTGCAATTGAATTTCTTGGACATAATTTCTTTAATTCAGTTTCTAAGGATTTAAGGAAAGCACCGGAAATTTATTTTGTAGGTAATTCAATCAGTTCAAATTATCTTGCTGGGCTTGTTGATGTAATCGGTGACAGGGATTTTTCTGTAAATATTATTTCAAAGTCAGGAACTACAACTGAGCCGGCTATTGCATTCAGGGTGTTTAAGAAAATGCTTGAAGAAAAGTATGGAAAAGACGAGGCTGCAAAGAGGATTTACGCTACAACTGACAAGGCTAAAGGAGCATTAAAGAAGCTTGCTGACGCAGAAGGTTATGAAGAATTTGTTGTACCTGATGATGTAGGCGGACGTTTTTCTGTTCTTACAGCAGTAGGACTTCTTTCAATTGCAGTAAGCGGTGTTGATATAGACGAACTTATGGCAGGAGCAGCATCAGCAAGAAAACGCTGCATTGAGAATGATTTTGACAATAACGATGCAATGCAATATGCAGCACTCAGAAATATTATGTTAAGAAAAGGCAAATCAGTAGAAATTCTTTGTGATTATGAGCCAAGTCTTCATTATACACTTGAGTGGTGGAAGCAGCTTATGGGTGAGTCAGAAGGCAAGGATAACAAGGGATTGTTCCCGGCAAGTGTTGATTTGACAACAGATTTACATTCTATGGGACAGTTTATACAGGATGGTTCAAGAATTATGTTCGAGACTGTTCTTAATGTTGAGAAGACATCAAGAGAAATTGTTATTGAAAAAGAAGATGAAGACCTTGATGGACTTAATTACCTTGCAGGAAAGACGATGGATTTTGTAAATAAATGTGCCATGAATGGTACAATTCTTGCACATACAGATGGAAATACACCAAATTTAAGAGTTGATATTCCTGAGCAGACACCATTCTATCTCGGCGAATTATTCTATTTCTTTGAATTTGCATGTGGACTTTCAGGTTATATGCTCGGTGTTAATCCGTTTAATCAGCCTGGTGTTGAAAGCTATAAGAAGAATATGTTTGCACTTCTTGGAAAGCCGGGGTATGAAGCAGAAGGAGAAGAACTCCGTAAGAGAATTTAATTTTAACAATTAACAATAAGAGGAATTTATCATGAAAATTTTAATGCTTGATACAATTACATATGGTGATGATATTTCGCTTGATAAGTTTAAAACACTCGGTGAAGTTATAACATACCGGACAAGTACGCAGGAGGAAGCGTTACAGCGTATTAAGGAAATACAGCCTGATGTGGTTGTGACTAATAAAGTTGTGATTACAAAGGAATTGTTTGAAGCATCACCAAATATAAAGATGGTTGCTGAGACTGCAACAGGATATAATAATATTGACATTGAATATGCAAAGGCTCACCAAATAAGGGTTGCTAATGTTGCAGGATATTCAACGGAATCAGTTGTGCAGCATACATTCGCACTTTTATTTTATGTATACGAAAAATTAAGATATTACGATGAATATGTAAAATCCGGAGAGTATGTCAAAAGTCCGTGTTTTACACATTTTGACAAAGTATTTAATGAACTCAGTGGAAAGACATGGGGGATTGCCGGACTTGGAAGCATAGGAAGAAGAGTTGCAGATGTAGCCAAAGCGTTTGGATGCAGGGTGGTATATTTTTCGGCAAGCGGACATACATATGATACTGAATTTAAGAGAGTTTCCTTTGATGAACTTCTTGAAAATTCAGATATTATATCAATACATGCACCACTTAATGATAAAACAAATAATCTTTTTGATGATGCAGCATTTGCAAAGATGAAAAAGAATGCTGTTCTTCTGAATCTCGGCAGAGGCCCTATTGTAAATAATGCAGCTTTAACAAAAGCATTAAAAGAGAATATAATTGCCGGTGCGGGTCTTGATGTTATCGACAAAGAGCCGATTGCAGCAGATAATCCTCTTCTTGAGATACAGGACAGCAGCAAGCTTATTATTACACCTCATATTGCATGGGCAACTTATGAAGCACGCGTTCGTCTGATGGACGAGGTATATGAAAATATTAAAGCATTTGAGGCAGGAGAAAGCCGTAATGCAGTAGTATAAAATTTATGGGACAAAACATGTGAAAGTGTTTTGTCCCGTTTTTTATTACAAAGGTGATTTCGCTCCGGTTGAGTTGAGACAAGTTTGATTAAAAATTGTTATTGAGCAATTCTTATGATATTATATATAATTATATCACAAAAATAATCAACACAATGTTAAGAAAACAGGAGATTCGTATGAAAGAACAGGAAAAAAAGAAGAAAGGAAATCTGTGGCTTACGGTGGCAACATTTATTGTAAATAAGCGTAAAGCCATAGAGATTCTTTTTGTGCTGGCAATTATTTACAGTGTGCTGTGTATTAATAAGGTACAGGTCAATCAGGATATAACATCTTATCTGCCGGCTGACAGTGAGACAAGACAAGGTCTGTCTATAATGGATGAACAGTTTATGACATATGGAAGTGCAAAGGTTATGCTTGCAAATGTCACGTTTAATCAGGCGGATTCGCTTGTCGATAGTCTTGAAAATGTGGACGGTGTCAAGGAAGTTGCATTTGATGATTCATCTGACCATTTTAAGGGGACTAATGCATTATTTGACATTACTTTCAGTGGGACATCGGATGAACAGGTAAGTAAGGACGCATTGAATTCTGTCAAGGATATATTGGCGGATTATGATGTTTATGTTTCAACTGAAGTTGGTTCAGAAGAGTCAAGTGCCGAATCACTTGCGAAGGATATGAATATAATTCTTGTGCTTGCTGTAGTTGTCATTGTTGCTGTGCTTTTGCTTTCAACTAAGGCATATCTGCAGATACCGGTACTTTTGATTACATTTGGGGTAGCGGCTATTCTTAATATGGGAACTAACTACTGGTTTGGAACGATTTCATCAATCACTAATTCTATTGCGGTTGTATTGCAGCTGGCACTGGCTATTGACTATGCTATTATTCTGTGCGACAGATTTATGGAAGAGCATGAGACGCTTGATGCTGAAGAGGCTGTAAAGGTAGCACTTTCAAAGGCTATTCCGGAAATAAGTTCGTCATCACTTACTACTATTTCAGGTATGGTTGCAATGATGTTCATGCAGTTCAGACTTGGATATGATATGGGTATAATTCTTGTAAAGGCGATTATTTTAAGTCTTATTTCGGTATTTTTCCTTATGCCGGGGGTGCTTTTAATTTTTGCAAAAGGAATTGATAAGACGCATCACAAATGTTATGTTCCAAAGATTACTATTGTTGGTAAGTTTGCCAATAAGACAAAATATATTATACCTCCGCTTTTTATAATATGTCTTGTATTTGCATTTATGAAATCAAATAACTGTCAGTATATTTATGATACAAGTTCGATTGTAAGTGCAAAAAAGAGCGAATCAAAGATTGCACAGGAGACAATAGAAGAAACTTTTGGTGCAAGTAACCAGCTTGTAGTAATGGTACCTAAGGGTGATTATGAATCTGAGCATAAAGTTGTAAAAAAACTTCAGAATCTTGATTACGTGACATCTGCACTGGCTCTTTCCAATGTTTCAATAAATGATGAGTATGTACTTACAGATAAATTAAGTCCAAGACAGTTTTCGGAACTTGTGGGAATTGACAGGGAAGTTGTTGAAGTTTTATATATGGCATATGCAGTACGGGCCGGTTGTAACAGGAATTGATGATTACGATGTTCCGATTATTGATATGTTTCTGTTCTTATATGACCAATATAAGGAAGGTTATGTGACTCTTGACAGCAATCTGGATGAAAAGCTTACAACTTTATATGACACACTTCATGATGCACAGCTCCAGCTTCAGGGTTCGGATTATTCGCGGCTTGTTCTTAATATTTCGCTTCCTGTTGAAGGTCAGGATACATATGATGCACTGGAGGAAATTCGAGGAATCGCTGCACAATATTATTCAAAAGACAGTGTTATTCTTGTAGGCAATTCAACGAGTGACCATGACCTTGAGTCATCATTTGCGTCAGATAATATTATAATAAGCGTGCTGACAGCGTTATTTGTTATGATAATATTGTTCTTTACATTCGGCAGGTCTTCCTGTACTTCTCGTACTTACAATTCAGGGAAGTATATGGATAAACTTTGCAGTTCCGTCAATTGAGGGGCAGACTGTATTTTTCATAGCATATCTGATTGTATCAGCAATTCAGATGGGTGCTACAATTGATTATGCGATAGTTATATCTAACAGATACCTGCAACTTAAACAGCAGATGCCGCTTAAAGAAGCCATAACCGAGACACTTAACCAGTCATTTCCGACAATATTTACATCAGGTTCAATACTTACATGTGCCGGTTTTCTGATTGGTGAAATTGCATCAGATGCCACAGTTGCTTCAATTGGTGTGGCACTTGGACGAGGAACTTTAATCTCAATAATTCTTGTATTATTTGTACTGCCTCAAATACTTCTTATGGGAGACATTATTATAGAAAAGACAGCACTTACAATGAATATTACAAGACCACAGAGAGAAGTTGCAGGAAGAGTAAGAGTAACGGGACATGTACGTGGATATGTACAAGGTGAAATTGATGCTGATATACAGGGTACATTCCAGGGACAGATGAAAGTGTCTGTAGACTCTGTGATTCCAGGAAGGCAGGGTCAGATTGAGCAGAATGATTTGGATTCTCAACAGATATCAGAAGATGATGATATTGCAGACAATAAAGCACAGGAAGGAGATGAGGAGTCATGACAATGAAAAAATATTTAAAGAAAAGGATAATACCGGCAGGACTTTCTCTAATCCTTATTATAATGACAGTAATAAGCATCATGCCGATTAATGTGTCAGCTGAAGATTCTTTGAATGTTATTGAGATTTCAAGAGTAAATGAACTTATTGAATTTGCCAATAAATGCAAATATGACAGTTATAGCAAAGACAAGATTGTGAAACTGACTGCCGATATAGATGTTTCGGGCTCAGATTTTAAAGGAATATCATATTTTGCCGGAACATTTGATGGCGGTTCTCATATAATAAGTGGTTTTAATGTTGATTATAAAGGTTCGGATTTTGGCTTTTTCCGTTATATAGCAGAGAGTGGTTTTATTACTAATCTTAATATTTCAGGAAGTATTAATGTTACCGGAAGTCAGAAAAATATAGGCGGAATAGCAGGTGTAAACAAAGGGGTAATAAATGAAAGCTCATTTTCGGGTAAAGTAAATGCATCTACTGTAACAGGTGCAATTGCAGGCTATAATCATGAAAATGCCAAAATAGTGAGCTGTACCAGTGATGCTGATATTTTAGCAACAAATCAGACAGGCGGAATAGCCGGAGTTAATGATGGACTTATAAGCAGCTGTACATCAAAGAGCCGTGTTAATACGCAGGAACTGGATACAACACTTGACATAGGTGGTGTTGATGTAGGAACTCTCAATCTTACGCAGAATGTCATAGACCGTAATGATATGGGTGGAATAGCCGGTGAGTCAACAGGAATAATATCGGATTGTGTTAATTATGGTAAGATTGGATTTGCACATACAGGGTATAATGTCGGTGGAATAGCCGGAAAACAGAGCGGTAAAGTTATAACATGTTCTAATGAAGGTGAAATCTATGGAAGAAAAGATGTCGGTGGAATTGTCGGACAGGCAGAACCGGATATTGAGTCTGAGTATCTGAATGACCGTGTTGATGATGTGCAGAGTTCAATAGATATTATTAACAGTACATTAAATAACATGTCATCATCGATGAATAATGCTTCATCTGATGTTAAGTCTTATACAGAAAATATTATTGACCAGTATAAAGAACTGCTTGATAAGTTACAGGATAAGCTTAATGGAAATAACGATAACGATGAAAAAATAGAAGATTTTGTTGATGATATTTCAAAAGATATTGAAAACAGCACTGTTGAAGATGATATACATGGCGTTGCGGACACAGTTGACAGTGAAATAAGAACAATTGCAGATAGTATTGAAAGAATCTCTGCACAGATTAAAAATATTGGTAATACAGTAACAGAAACAATGGATGTTGTGACAAGTGATGATGACTATATAGAAGATATATCATCTGCTGACAGTGCACAAAATTCAGATGGTGTTATTGCAAAGTCAGTAAACAGGGGAGCAGTGCATGGAGATATTAATGCCGGAGGAATAGCCGGAACAATGAACGTTGAATATGATGTTGATCCAGAGTATGATCTTGACATAACTGAGACTACAAATGTAAGGCTTCGTTCAACTGTCAGTGATGTTGTAATATACTGTATTAATTATGGTGAGGTTAATTCAAAAAAAGACTGTGCCGGAGGAATTGTCGGATTACAGGAACTTGGACTTGTATATGGAAGCGAGGGTTATGGAACAGTAAAGTCGGAGACGGGTAACTATGCCGGAGGAATAGCCGGTAACAGTGCAAGTGCAATAACAGACAGTTACAGTCTTTGCAATGTGGAAAGTGAAGATTATACAGGCGGAATTTGTGGAAAAGGTTATACAATGCAAAATTGTATTTCGATTCCGGCAATTCTTGGTGATGGTGAAGCAAAGGGAAGCCTTGCAGGAATAATTGAATCTGACGGTGAAGTAAGCACAAATATATTTGTAAATGATATATATGGCGGAATTGATGATATTAATTATAGCGGTAAGGCTGACAGTGCGAGCTATGAAGCTGTTATGGCAATGGAGAATATACCTGATGGATTTCATCGTGTAACACTTGTATTCAAAGCTGATGGAAATGTTATTGATACAAAAAATATTGCATATAATGCAAATCTTGGTGTATCGGAACTTCCCTCAATTCCTGATAAGGATGGATATTATGCACAATGGCCGGAAAATATAGTATCAAAACCAATATTGCAGAATACTGTTGTTGAAGCAGAATATCATGTGTGGATAGAAAGTGTTGCCGGTGACATTGCATCGCAGAATGATAAACCGCTTTTTATTGCGGAAGGAAAATTCTATGATGATAATAAAATTACATTATCAAAATGTGATACTGATAATCTGTCAGGGGATATAGAATATTCATATGCATGGAAAATGCGAGGCACAGACGTAAAAGATAAAGGTACAAAAACATGCCATTTTTACATAAAAAATACTTCGGGAAGCAGCGAAGTATGGTATCGTGACAACGCAGATTCAGGCTGGGTTAAGGCAGATGCGAAAGAGCATGGAAGTTATATGACTGCTGAAATTCCTTACGAAGCAGATTTTGCGGTGATTCATAAAGAAAGCAGCAATATGATTTACTATATATGTGGCGGTGCTGCAGCATGTATAATTGTGCTTGCAGTAATTATTATAAAAAAACGTAAAAAAAGAAATAAGTAATGTGTGTCAGGCATAATGCAAAGTAACTTACAAGCATTAGACACTTATTCAGTGATGACGGGTGACAGAATATATGAGAAATTACTGGGAGAATCGGAAGGAGTGAGCAATATGTGTGATGTGGCACAAAGATTAGAGGACAGAGGAACTTATAGCAAGCGGGATTGATAAAGAGACAGTAGATGTGGCGTTGACGTGTCTGTAGTTAAATAAATAAAATATAAAAATTAAGGTATCCGATATGTTGTTGTGTATTGGATACCTTTTTTGACATATAAAAAAACAAAAATGCAACCTTTTATTACAAAATGTTGCATTTTTGTTTACATTTATTATATCAGCTGTAAGTGATTTTCCTTAACCCCTTTTTTCTGAAAAATAAGAATTTTTTAAATCTATAATTGATATTATAAAAATGGTTTAGCGAGGGAATTTAATATGCATATATATCATCTTTTTCGCATTGTGTGATTCCAAGATATCGTTTTGTTATATTGTATGAGGAGTGATTATAGATTGCCATGAGTAAAGCCGGCTGTGTTCCTTGTTTCCATGCAAAAAATCCAAAAGTTTTTCTGAGAGAATGACAACTAATGTTTCCTGTAATATTACATTTGTCAGCTGCGGTTTTTATTATGCGGTATGCCTGAGTACGGCTCAGCGGTCTTGTGGTCTGTCGATTTTGTAAATATGTAATCGTTGTATTGAGGATTCTGTTTGGAAAAAAGTTTTTGAAGTGCAATAGATAAATTGTCATTTATAGGGATAATATTTATTTTTCCTGTCTTATGTTCACTTATGGTGAGCCTCTTTATGAATTTCTTGTTTTCAAAATCATAAATCATATTCCATTTAATATTTAAAATATCACTTATTCTTAATGCAGTATTTAATCCAAAAACAATCAGGCAATGATTTCGCAGATTCGGTTTTTTGTCAGCGTAGAAATTAAGAAATGCCTGCAATTCTTTGTTATCTTTTATCGGTTCTGTAATCATAAATATTCTCCAATCATAATTTTTATAGTTCAGATGAATTATTACAAATAAAAAGTTAAAAATGCAACATTTTGTAATAAATAGTTACATTTTGAAAAGGAAAAATTCTAACTGATACATGGAGTTAAAAATGCTAAAACTCACATTAAAACCCGGAGAGTATATAGATATTGGAGACAATATCAAAGTTATATTTTCGGGAGGTTCGGCAAACAATATTCATCTGCTGGTTGATGCACCGAGAGAGGTCAACATTGTAAGAAGTTCGGTAAAAAAAGCAGCCGGTGAAAAAGTTGATGAATATAAGAAAGAAGAGGGAATATCGCAGGAAGCACAAAAAGAAATTGTAGATATTCTGATGCGTGAGAAGCGTAAAAATCGAGGTAATAATGTATAACTGATATTTTGCATGTCGTAAATATTTCATCCCGGGAAAGCATGCTTAATAAAAGACATACTTATTATAAATAAAAATGGGAAACGGAGTTTCCATAAAAATTAACCACACGGAGGTACAAAAATATGGTAGTACAACACAATTTAACAGCAATGAATGCTAACAGAATGCTTGGCGTAACAAAATCAACAGAGAAATTATCTTCAGGTTATAAGATTAACCGTGCAGCAGATGATGCAGCAGGACTTTCAATTTCAGAAAAGATGAGAAAGCAGATTCGTGGTCTCAGTCAGGCATCTTCTAATGCACAGGATGGAATATCATGTGTACAGACAGCAGAGGGTGCATTAACAGAAGTTCATTCAATGCTTCAGAGAATGAATGAACTTGCAGTTCAGGCAGGTAACGGAACAATGTCAGAAGATGACCGTCAGAATATTAAGGACGAAATCGACCAGCTTACATCTGAAATTGACAGAGTTTCTGAGACAACAAAGTTCAACGAAACATATCTTTTAAAGGGTAACGGAACGGAAACAAGACAGAAAGAAGTTGCAGCTACAGCTATGACAGCTACATATAAAACACCTGTTACATCTACAGTTGCGTTAACAGCAACAAACGCACCTACTACTTGGTATGCTAAAGGCTCTGCAACAGCTTTGACAGCAGATCAAATATTAGAACGTCTTGAAGTTGATGCAAATGGAAATGTAGCGATTAAAGATGGCATGGAAATGTATTCTGAAGCAGCAAATACAACAGATCAGTATGGTGCACAGACAAAAGATAAGATTGTTGCATTAACTACTGTAAAGCAGAGTTATGGTGTTGCATCAACAGCTTTATATGCAGACGCGCAGGGAACGACAGCGGTAAAAGATGAGGATTTAAAAAATTATTTTAATGAAGATGGAACAGTAAAGCAATCACTTTACAAAAAGACGACAGGTGCTAATGCGACATTTAAAGAAATTGGTGCTGAACAGATTGCTAATTATGTAACAGTGACAGCTGCAAAAGATAAGACAACAGTAGAATATGAAGCTGTTAAAGACCTTGTTCTCAGTTTTCAGGTTGGGGCTGATACTACAGCAAATAATAAAATTTCTGTTTCTATGCAGAGCATGAGTGCTGAAAGTATTGGTGTCAAAGGTATTTCTGTAACAGGAGATGATTCTACAAATGCAGATGCAGCTGTAGATACAATTGGTGAAGCTATAAAGAAAGTATCTTCACAGCGTTCAGCTCTTGGTGCCGTTCAGAACAGACTTGAGCATACAATTGCTAACTTAGATAATATTGTTGAAAATACAACAGCAGCTGAATCTGCTATTCGTGATACAGATATGGCTGAAGAAATGGTTGCATACAGCAAGAATAGTATCCTTACACAGGCAGGTCAGTCAATGCTTGCACAGGCTAACCAGTCTAACCAGGGCGTACTTTCACTTCTTCAGTAATGCTATAAAAGCGTAATTACTATATTTTAAAGTAAATAAAAGGGGCTGTAAAAAAACTCCCCTTAAAGAAAAATCGCTTAGGCCGTGAGGTTTAAGCGATTTTTTGGTATAATTAATTATGCTACTAATTAATAAACCTAATGGTAATTATACAGCTCGTCAGCTGAAATTACCATTAGAAATCGAAAAATTAATTAATATTTCTGATCCAGTATATACTTTTTGTGAAGTTATGAATCACGGATTCTGTTCTCTCCGGGAGATTGAAAAACTCTGTAGAACGGACATCCGGTATATGTATCTTCTTGATGAAATGAAAGCTCCATCCTTTGCCACGTTCGGTAACTTTATTCGTAATGAATTAACCGATACAATTGAACAAATATTTGCCGATGGCAACAAACGAATCGCAGCAACAATGTTTCTGTATTTCCTTGATAAAAATGGCATCCTGTTTGCTGATGGAAATAAGCTGATTGACGATCATACACTTGTAGCACTTTTTAAACAGTGCTACACTAAAGAAAATTTGGATTTGTGGAGGTAGTGATTATGAAAAGATTGATAGCAATGGTTCTTTGTCTTTTATTTGTTATATCTTTAGCTGGTTGTGGAAAAGGAAATACAAAAAATTTAGTTATTGACTATGGGACATCATCTATATACACAAAAGATGACATGGATGAAGCTATTGATGTTATAAAGAAACAATTTAGTTCTTTTGAGGGGTGTGAATTGCACAGCCTATCTTATACATCTGATGATGCGTGCAATAATGAGGATAATATTGCCTGGATGAATGAATTGGAGGAAGCAAACGACAATAAAGAGAGTTTCACACAATGTATTTCGTTTGATAGTAGTTTCAGGTCACCTAAAAATGGAGGTGGAGCGTGGAACGCTAATGAAGAATACACATGGTCATGGTGGTTGGCACGTAGCGAAGGCGGAACATGGAAATTAATGACTTGGGGATATTAACTGTCGGTTCCTAAGTAACAAATTTCAGTCTTCTGGTGAGTTGAAAGCAATGGCGAATTTGAATTTTGCAGAGATATGTCAAAGCATTTTGACACGCATTTTCTGTGATGTCAAAGCCGTTTGATAGACTATGAAGGGTGGTTTTCCTATAATAAAGTACAAGGGAGGTACAATGGACATGGAGTATGATATCGGAAGTAAAATAAAGGCAGCTAGGCTTAAAAAAAAGATGACACAAGAACAGGTTGCTGAATTATTGGGAGTGAGTCGTCAGACCATCTCAAATTGGGAAAATGAAAAATCCTATCCAGATATCATCAGTGTCATTAAAATGAGTGATTACTACGAGGCTTCCCTTGACTATTTATTGAAGGGAGAACAAAAAATGAATACATATTATGATTATCTCGAAGAAAGTACAAATGTTGTAAAAAGCAATACCAACAGAAACAAAATTATTACAATCCTGTCCTATATGCTTGTATGGGCAATTGCTATGATTGCGTTCTGGTTCTTTACAAGTGGAAGTGATGCGATGGGATATAGTTTAGTATACTTATGGATTCTTCTTCCTGTAACAACATTTATCGTTTCCTTCATAATCGGTAAAAATGATTTTTGGGCAAAAGGAAAATGGGCACTTACTCTATTTTTTGGAGTGATGTATATGCTTGCTGAATACGGCACATTCGCAATGGCAAATAACATTGCTTTTGACAAGCTGAATGCTCCGGAGTGGGGACTTGTTGTTGCAGGAGTAATAATCTCAGCAATTGGTATGCTGATGGGTTCGTTGCTAAAAAAGAAACGTTGCAAGTGAAACGAAGAAAATGATTAAAATTCACAGTTTTCCGTAGTTTTGAAGATAAAGACAGGCATCTGCCCACTCTCGTGAACAGATGCCCTATCTTATAGCTGTTTTTTACAGCCCCTTTTATTAATCTAGTCTTCTTCAATTACTTCAATTTCCATATAGGAAAAATCAATCGAATCAATAAAATTATCATGATTAAAACGTACTTTGGAATGACGCTTAAAGGTTTCGATATTTGATTCAAGCCATATAGGCTCGCTTAAATCAAACGCATAACATGCATCATGTATTCCATCAAAAATTTTTCTTGTACGATTCAAATCAGGGTTATCGTTTGCAATAACGGTATCTTTTAAAAGATGTCCGCTTTCGTCGAATAATTTACACCACAATCTGAACATAATCACATATCTACGTTAAGATGTCTTGGAAGACCGTCTACCATAATCGGTGAAAGCTCAGCCTGAATTAATGGTCTGATATAATGGATAAGGTCATCTGTTACAAAATCATCTTCTGTAATCCATTCAAGAGGAACTTTCTTTTCAATATTAGCAATCTGATGAACATCGTGTGTTTCTGTAATGCACATATATGGATCGTCAGAAACTCTCTTTAATACAACAACTTTGCCTGATTCACCTTCAAATGCAGCCTTAACCGCAGCACCACCAACATTGTAAGCTTCTGTAATATCTGTACGTGATGACATGTGTGAAGCACAACGCTGAAGAGTTGAAAGTTCAATAGCACGAGTCTTGATTCCGAGCTCTGAACCAATCTTATTTGCAAGGAATTTAGCAGAACCTGCGAGCTGTTTGTGACCGAAAGCATCAACAAATTCTACGTGGTCTGAAAGTTCAAATACGTATCTGCCATCCATAACACGGATACCTTCGGATACGGCAATAACCATAGAACGACCTTTTGAAACGATAGATTTAACACGTTCCATGAAATGGTCAATATCAAATACCTTTTCAGGAAGATAGATTAAATCAACGCCTTCACAGTCCTCACCCTTTGCAAGAGCAGCGGCAGCAGTAAGCCATCCGGCATTACGTCCCATAATCTCAACAATAGTAATAGTAGGATAGTCGTATACAAGACCATCTCTGATAATTTCTTTCATTGTTGCTGCAATAAACTTTGCAGCACTACCAAATCCAGGTGTGTGGTCAGTAACGGCAAGATCATTATCAATAGTCTTTGGAACACCCATGAATTTGATGTCACTGTTGATAAGAATACCATAATCGGATAACTTCTTAATAGTATCCATTGAGTCGTTACCACCTATGTAGAAGAAATATTTGATGTCAAGTTCATTAAGTATTTCAAATATTTTTTCATAAGTTTCTTTACCTTCACTGATTTCAGGCAATTTGTAGCGACAAGAGCCAAGATAAGAAGATGGAGTTCTCTTTAATAAGTCAATGTCAATATCAGTCTTGATTTTTTCAGATAAATCAACATACTGACGATCAAGAAGACCTTTGATGCCATGACGCATACCATAAACCTTCTTAGCACCTCTGTCTTTAGCAGTCTTGAATACACCTGCAAGACTTGAATTAATTACCGCTGTTGGGCCGCCTGACTGACCAACAATAACATTTCCAACCATAAAATCCTCCTTTATTTATCCGCTGTGCGGAACATACCCGTGTAATCCGGACAAAAAAATACCCTCTATAAAACATACGCCCGGACATTATAGAATATAATATTACTGCACGAAGTATTCTAAAAAGATTTTACCATATTTTTATAAAAGGTACAAGCATGACTTTTTCGCCGTCAGGTGTTATGATATAGTTAGTAATAAATAACCCGGAGGGTTTAATAATATGCAGACAAAAGTAAGCAATAATAGTAAAAGATATATATATAGAAAAAATGCACTTGGAAGAGATAAATCTGTTATGGGACAGATGACGGGTGCTGTAAAAAACTATATAAAACAAAAAAATGAACAGAGACGATTAACGGCAAAAGAATACAGAAAGACTGTAAGACCAATTGCGACAAAACCGGTTGTTCAGAGTATGAAGAAGTTTAATCATCACAGTCAGACAAGCTGCTTTAAACATTCTGTCCATGTGTCGTATATGAACTACATAGTATGTAAAAAACTTGGATTGGACGATAATGCGGCAGCAAAAGCAGGACTTTTGCACGATTTGTTTCTTTATGACTGGCATGGGCACAAACCTGAAAAGGGAGAACGCATGCATGGATTTGAACATCCGAATAAAGCCTTGAAAAATGCACATGATAACTTTTCTCTTACAAAAAAAGAAGGAGATATGATTACCAAGCATATGTTCCCGCTCACACTGACACCGCCATCATATAAAGAAACATATGTAATAGTTATGACAGATAAACTGTGCAGTGTTGGAGAAGTCCTTGATAAGTATTTCAGGAAAAAATACAAAAATAAAAAGACAAATAAAATAAATTGATAGAAATTATAATTTGTGTTAGTATATAAAATACAATATAAAATATTTTCTGAGGAGGAAGAAAATTATGAGTTTTTGCCCTAAATGTGGCAGACAGTTATCCGATGGAGAGGTTTGTAACTGTCAGGCACAAAATACACAGCAGGTACAGCCTGACGCACAGACACAAAGTACACAGCAGGCTCCGAAGCAGACATTGCCTATGGTAAAAGAACTTACAGATTTATTATCGGGAATATTTAAGAAACCGGCAGATGCCGTGAAAAAGTATGTTTCCAATGCATCAATGGAAGCACCGGCAATTCTTATACTTGTTCTTGCATTTATAAGTGCATTAGGTGAATTATTAAGAATGTTATATATAAATTTTACAACAAAAAGTTCATTAAAGAGCCTCGCAGACCTTGCTAATCTTATTTCGGGAAAGACAAAAGCTTATTCTGCAGGACAGATTGCTGCAGGATTTTTCACACATTTTGTGGAAGTTATTGCGATTGCTGCACTAACAGCTGCAATTATTATGCTCATAATCAATGCATTTGAAAAAGACAAAAAGGTTACATATAAACAGACTCTTGCAATAGCAAGTTTATCAATTCTTGTAACAATTCCATTTACGTTTGCAGGAACAATAATCGCAATGATTCCGGCATCATTTTTCGGATATCTCAAATCATGGATGATTTCATTTGCAAATGGTGCAGGACTTGTACTAACTTTTATCGGTATCAAGGAAATAGAGAAGGATGATAATAATATGCCTCTGGTATATGGTCTTGCGGCACTCGCATCAGCAGTTCTTTCAACAATTCTTGGATTATTATTTAAATGATAAATTAAAACAGTTGCGGCAGCTGTAGTCCGGTGATTCCGGCTGTGGCTGCCGTTTTCATTAAGGAGGATTTTATGCAGAATAAAAAACAGGAATGGAGACCGGGAAACATGCTTTATCCGGTTCCGGCAGTCATGGTAAGCTGCCAGAGAGAAAATGAGAAACCGAATATTATAACAGTTGCATGGGCAGGAACAATATGCTCAGACCCGGTTATGTTATCAATTTCAGTCAGAAAAGAAAGATATTCACACAGGATAATATCAGAGACAAAGGAATTTGTTGTCAATCTTACAACAAAGGATTTATGCCGTGCAACAGATTATTGCGGAGTGCGTTCGGGAAGAGATGTTGATAAATTTAAAGAAATGAATCTCACACCACAGAAGTCATCAAAAATCAATGCTCCGGCAATCGCAGAAAGTCCGGTTAATATAGAATGTAAAGTGGTTAATGTTATTGAACTTGGCTCACATGATATGTTTATAGCAAAAGTTGAAGCAGTGCATGTAGATGAAAAACTTCTTGATGATAAGGGAAGATTAAGACTTGAAGATGCTAATCTTCTGGCATATTCACATGGTGAATATTTTGAACTTGGGGAAAAAATAGGCAAATTTGGTTTTTCAGTAGCAAAGAAGAAATAATGCGGTAATCAGTAATCCGGAGGTGTCATAGTGAAAATAAAAAGGCTTCATATTAAAAACTATAAGTCGATAAAAGAACTTGAAATAGATGATGCACAGGATGCACTTATTCTTGTTGGAAGAAATAATTCGGGCAAGTCAGTAATTCTTGATGCAATCCGTGTTGCTCTTGGCGATAAAACAGTTAATATGCCGGATTTTAATGGCCCGGAGGGAAATATTATAATCGGAATGGAACTAGAGTTTGCATATGAAGACCTGAGTTTTCTTCATGGCAACGGGATTGTTAAAAAAATGAAAAATTATGATTTGTGGCTCAAAAGCTTCTGCCAGAGACTGCCGTCATTTATTCCTGATGAAGAGGGCGGTGGAATATTGACATTTGAGTATGTGTTTGACAGGAATGGAAATGAGAAATACCGCGATGGAATAAAGAAAAATAATACATATATAAGAAATGTGCTTCCGAGAATTTATTTTGTTGATCATTATAGAAATAATATTGATATTTTAAAAGATATTATGATGTTTTCTAATGATGATAACTTTGCGGAATTTAAGGCTGACAGATGCATATTCGACAGTGCAAAGAAATGCAGCCAATGCTTTGACTGTATGGGCGTAATCAACAGAAAAAAGCCGCAGGAGCTTACACTTGTTGAGACAAGCAGACTCATGCAGTATAAAATGTTCAGCCTGAACCTTAACACATTTGCGGACAGGCTTAATTCGTATTTTTCAAAAAACGGTGGGGGAGATTTGAAAATCCGTTATGAAATTAAATTTGATGCGGATGAACTGTTTAATATAGAAACAATAGTTGAAAATCCGTCAAGAAAAACATATGACAGTTTTGATTCAATGGGAGAAGGATTCAGGAGTATATATATTTTGTCGCTGCTTGAGACATATATAAATTCTGATAATGATACGGCACCATATATCATTATGATTGAAGAGCCCGAGACATATCTTCATCCACAACTACAGAAAATCGCCAGTGAGATTTTGTACAGACTGTCAAAAAAGAATCAGGTTATTTTTTCGACTCATGAACCGGAGATGCTTTTTAATTTTACAACAAAACAGATAAGGCAGATTTACTGCGATGAATTTCATATGACAGCCGTCAGAAAAGATACAGATATAGATGATATTTTAAATGACCTTGGTTTTACGGCAAATGATATGATGAATGTGAGCTTTGTGTTTATTGTTGAGGGAAAGCAGGACAGGAGCAGGCTGCCACTTCTTCTTAACAAGTATTATTCTGAAGTATATGACGAAAATGGGCGTTTAAGGCGTATAGCTATTATTTCTACCAACAGCTGTACCAATATCAAAACGTATGCCAATCTGAAATATATTAACACTCTCTATCTTAAAGATCAGTTTATGATGATTCGTGACAGCGACGGCAAGGATAAACAGATGCTGGGAAAACAGCTGTGTCGCTATTATGGTGAGCGTGCAAAAGAAGATAAAGGGAATATGCCAAGAGTTACGGATAGAAATGTACTTATATTAAAGTATTACTCATTTGAAAATTATTTTCTGTTTCCTGAAATAATGGAAAAGGTTGGTGTTGTTAAGAGTGTTGATGAGTTTTATGATATTTTGTGGGAGAAATACAATCAATATTTGTACAAACTGACAAGTGTAAAGAAAATGTTAAGCAAGCTGGATATAAGTATTGATTCACGCAATGATTTAATTGCAAATATAGAAAATATAAGGATTTATGTCAGAGGACATAATCTTTATGATATTTTTTACGGAAGATTCAAGGCAAATGAGAATGATGTGCTTTCGCGATATATAGAACTTGCACCGAGAGAAATTTTTGCTGATATTTTAGATAAAATTGATGGCTTTGTATATTTTGACTCAAGAAGAAGATAAAATGATATAACTTTGTGAAATTTGACAAAATGGTACTTTACAAAGGAACATGTTAGTGTTAAGATGTATTTGTTACAAAAATGTTACAGAAAAATTACAAATATGGAATTATAAAATAACATTATTTGGAGGAATATATGACACACTTAACCAGGTATGGCAGAAGACTTAAGATGACTCTTATAGCCGGAATGTCAGCAGCATGTTTTGCATGCATATTTGCTATACCATTTGCAGAGAATAAGTTTAATAACAAAGTTGGATATTACAGCATTGTATTTAACGGTGAGGAGATTGGCAGTGCCAACTCAAGACAGGAAGCTGAGCAGGCAATGGCAGCAGCCAGACTCAAGTTCAGTAAGGAATATGATTCTGTTGTATATATGGATAACAATATTGATATTGTAGAAGAGCATAAGCTTGTTGCATCAAGAATGTCACAGGACGAGCTTGAGACAGCTATTTACAGCAGTCTGTTCAACTGTGTTACAGATAAGGAGAATGCAACTGCATATACTGTAAGAATCAATGATTTTACAGTTACACTTGCATCAAAAGATGATGTTGTTGAACTCATGGAGAAAGTTACAGATAAGTATGATACAAAGAAAGAGTTTCAGGTTAAGCTTTCTTCAGGAGACGGAAGCTATGGTGCATATTCTGTAGATGTTGTCCAGTCAGAGTTAAAGAATACAGATACAGATATAGTAGCAGCTGCTCTCAACGGACAGATGGCATCAGTTGCCACTGACAGTGATACAGCTAAGGATGGAATAACAGGAATAAGTTTTGAGCAGAATGTCGTAGTTAATGAGACACTTGCAGCAGGAGCTAATATTGTGAGTGTACAGCAGGCATATGACGAGATAACAAAGGAAAAAGAGGAGAAGACCATGTATGTGGTCGAAGAAGGAGACTGTCTTTCACTTATAGCAGG
>OCPU01001232.1_pt1 | contig 20869 bp, 18 predicted proteins | sample 1538661 | NCBI WGS metagenome assembly OCPU01 (sample SAMN04571716, study PRJEB22368) | human gut metagenome | biome: human gut; material: stool | host: Homo sapiens | place: Luxembourg | collected 2012-10-19
ATTCGCGACGCAGATAGCGACCGTCTTTCTTTTCCTCCTTGTTTTCAGTCTTCTTTTCCATGCTGATAACCAGATTGTTGTCTTCGTCGATATGAACGTTGAAGTCATCTTTGGTCATTCCCGGAGCAGCCAATTCTACTTTGTACTCCTTTTCCGTTTCCAGCACGTTGATAGCCGGAGCGGTTGCATTGGCTTTTTCCATCCATTCGTTATCAAAGAAATCATTGAAGATACTTGGTAACCAATTTTGAGTTCTTCTAACAGGCATCATAATTTTAGTCTCCTATCCTTTAAGTTAAACATTCGGTTAGTTCTGAACTTCCGGTCTTGGACTGCTTTCGGGAGCCGTTTCTTAATCACTCCCATGCAGTTCCTGAACCGTTGTTCACAAACATAATCGCAAAACGTATGCCAATTGATTTTAGTTTCGCTGATTAACAAAATGTCACTAAAGTTCTGACAAAATTACTTGTTTTATGCCGTTTTGTACATTTATTATATAAAATTGCTTTCGAATACTATGAATGTGAAATGTTTCTAAGCTACCATACATATATGTCTATTGCAGTTTGAAACGCATTCTCCACCGTTTGGCTTCTTCATTCCAGTCGTGGCTGATGACTTTGAAAGTTCCTATTTCAGAAGTATTCTTTACGTGCGTCCCCAAACAAAGACATTCATCATAATTGCCTACTTTCACTATGCGTACGGTTTCCGAAGCATCTTCAGGCAGTCGTTTCAAGTCAAAGCGTCCTTGTGCTTCTTCCTGCGTAATGAATTCTGTGGTAACATCCAATCCTTGAGCAATCACTGCATTTACAGCTTCTTCCAGTCGTTTTACATCTTCTTCGGTAGGAGCAGTTTCCAAAGCATAGTCCAGCTTACTTTTCTTTCTCTCTATATGTGCTGATACTGACCGTCCACAACCGAAAAGATTCATCATGGTACGGTTAACTATATGCTCGCAGGTGTGCATAGGAGGATATTCCTGTTTGTTGTGGTCGTTGAGTTGAATTTGTTGTTCCATATTATTTAGTAACTTTTTATTGTATTCCTATTTCTTAGCTAATCGAAAATAAAAACATCTTTGACTTTTTAAGATGTCTGTAAAGCATATCTAATCTTCATTATTTACGTTAATGATTAATATCATTAATCTTGCCATAATAATATTTTTGCGTAAAGGTAGGGCTATATTCTGATATTGAAAAGATTTATATTGTAATTTGTTTAGGCTGTATTTAATTAACCTGTATGCATGGATGGGTATTTTTTGTTTGTTGTAGTCGTTGGTTTTGCTTTTTTCTAAACTCCTCGAATTCGAGAGGCTTAAAATCAGAGTTATATAATATCTCTCACAATTCTAAGTATCCGGTTATCTTTTTATATCTCTTATTTTCGTTTTAAATACGAAATAAGTCTACTGAATATATTTTTCTTTTTGGGGAGAGATGCATTGCAATTATTCTCTCGTAGAATTTTATATTTAGGATCAGGATTTTCTATCCACAGTTTGAAGAACTTGAGAGTATATTCATACCAATTCTCTTTTGTTAAAGATGCATCATTCCAATACCATTGCTCCCCTAATGCTTTCAACTCGTCTATGGCATTAGATAACAAATAAAAATCGTATAAGAAGGTGTTGTACTCATTATTTATACATTCTTGTTCAAGTTTATTCAAAGCAGCAGACACTTTATTCTTATCAGGAGATTGTATTACTGATTTTACGATGAATAAGCTATATAATATAATGATAGAATTTGCGTCGATTTCGTTAAGGTGCAGTTCCTCGAAAATTTTATCTGTTAATTCTGTAAATTCAAAAGGATTGCAATGGATGTCTTCACCAGCTAATATAAAAAGATTTTCCGTCTCATATCCGGCCATCAACATCTCTAAAGCCCAATCTTTCCATTGGGTATTGATGTTGAAATTTTGTTGCTTATAAACCAATATCTCTGCTGTAGATGGCACTTTCTGTAGTATCTCATTGAGGGTGGCGTCAAGTTTCACTATATCAGTAAGTGGGTATTCCTGCCTGTCTTTATCGTCGGTTTGAAGATTTTGCTCCATATTTTAATTACTTCTGTTTATATATCTATTTTCATATTAAAAGCATAATTATCAGCACTATTCTCTGATTTATATCTGGCTGCCTTATTACGAACCAATGTCTCGTTAACATAATGTCCAATCTCGTGCAATAGCAAACGTTCCAGATAATACCTTCTTGCGCTTTCTTCTGTAAATTCAATATACCAATTGTCTTTTTCTTTTTGAGGTTCGGAAGCATATTCCTTATACCATCCTGTGCCACCTATTACCGAAGTAGGAAGAATAGAAACAGTAGGAGCCACAAAAATGCGTCTTTTATTTTATGATATCTTTCTTCTTATTTTTTGCAGCAAAGCACAAAATCAATATCTTTGCAAAATACATCAATATTCAAACGAATGGAGCAAATTAATAGATTAAAGGTTGTCCTTGTTGAACAAAAACGTACAGGAAAATGGCTTGCAGAGACTTTAGGGAAGAATGAAGCAACTGTTTCTCGTTGGTGTACAAACGAATCTCAGCCTTCACTTGAAACATTAGTGGAAATTGCGAAGGTTCTAAATGTAGATATAAAGGATTTATTCATATCTACAAAAAAATAAACTCAATTGCAACAAGGATAATTTATCAAAATATGGACTTCAATAAGGTTCTCGAAAAATACAGGAAATATTCATATTCCGAAAAAGATAAAGGCGAGCGTTTTGAACGATTAATGCAAGCATATTTGCTTACAGACCCGCAGTATGCTTATAAATTTAAGAAAGTATGGTTGTGGAGTGAATTTCATGGAAAAGATGATTTAGGTGGAGGCGATACGGGAATTGACTTAGTAGCCATAACTGTTGAAGGAGATTATTGGGCAATACAATGTAAATGCTATCAGGAAAGTAGCATTATTGATAAACCTGCTGTTGATTCATTTCTATCTACCTCAAGTAGAGAATTTAGAAATGAAGACATTCAAACAACTCGTTTTACTCATCGCCTTTGGATTTCCACTACAAACAAATGGGGAACTAATGCCGAAGAAGCAATAAGAAATCAAAATCCCCCCGTTACACGTCTCAATTTATATGATTTACAACACGCACCCGTAGATTGGGAAAAACTTGAAATGGGAATCCATGGCGAGGCTTCCCGCAATCCGAAGAAAGTGCTTAAACCCCATCAAAAAGAAGCATTGGAAGAGACAAATAAGCATTTCAAAAATGAAGATAGAGGAAAACTCATCATGGCCTGCGGCACGGGGAAAACATTTACATCTCTTCGTATTGCAGAAAATGAAACGAATGGAAAAGGACTGATTCTTTTTTTAGTACCATCTATTGCGTTGCTTGGACAAACTTTACGGGAATGGTCTGCTGATGCTCAAGAACCGATTAATGCCATTTGTATATGTTCCGACCCTGAAATATCAAGAAAGAAAACGAAAAACGAAGATAGCGATAATTTTAGCGTCGTTGATTTGGCGTTACCCGCATCGACAAATACAGCCGAAATTCTACATCAATTCAACCATATTAAAACGAATGGCAATTCGGGTATGACAGTAGTCTTTTCTACCTATCAATCCATTGATGTAATTGCCCGTGCTCAAAAAGAGTTGATAAAAAAAGGTTTCTCGGAATTTGATCTTATCATATGTGATGAAGCCCATCGTACAACAGGAGTTTCTTTAGCCGGAGAAGACGAATCCGCTTTCATTAAAGTACATAAGAATGATTTTATAAAAGCGAAAAAGCGCTTGTACATGACGGCTACACCCCGTTTATACAGTGACGATACGAAAAGCAAAGCAGCACAAGCCGATGCTTTTTTATGCTCTATGGATGATGTTGCTTTATATGGCGAAGAGTTTTACCGAATAGGCTTTGGTGAAGCTGTAGATAAAGGATTATTAGCAGATTATAAAGTTCTTATTCTCACATTAAATGACAGGGATGTGCCGCCTGCTGTGCAAAAAATGATAGCCGACGAAACTAACGAAATCAATGCGGATGATGCTTCTAAATTGATCGGCTGCATTAATGCGCTCTCAAAAAAAATGTTGGGAGACGAAAATGATAACATAAAATCTACCGACCCCCAACCTATGAAGCGAGCTGTGGCCTTCTGTCAAAGCATTCGGGTTTCCAAAAGAATCACTGAAACATATAATACCGCAACTTCGGCTTATGTAGAATCATTACCGGAGGAAGAACGGAGAAAAATGGTATCGGTAAGTTCTAAGCATATTGATGGTACAATGAGTGCCCCGCAAAGGGATGAATTATTGGGTTGGTTAAAAGCCAGTCCCGAAGACGGTGAATGTCGTGTGCTTACGAATGTTCGTTGTTTAAGTGAAGGAGTAGATGTTCCGGCACTTGATGCCGTAATGTTTCTTTCTGCCCGTAATTCACAGGTGGATGTGGTACAATCCGTAGGACGGGTAATGCGTAATGCTGCCGGAAAAAAATACGGTTACATTATTATTCCTGTTGTAGTCCCAACTGACATTGAGGCTGATAAAGCATTAGATAGCAATGAACGTTATAAAGTAGTTTGGACAGTATTGAATGCTTTACGTGCGCACGATGACCGTTTCAATGCTACTGTAAATAAAATTGAACTTAATAAAAAACGTCCTTCTCAAATATTAGTAGGCCGCCCTGATTTTACTTTCGATGATGATGGTAATCCAATTCCTTTAGATGGAGGAAGTTCAACAAATAAAGATTTAAGCCAACAATTAGCCATTCAGTTTGAACAATTGCAACACGTGGTTTTCGCCCGGATGGTTCAAAAAGTTGGTGACCGTCGTTATTGGGAACAATGGGCGAAAAATGTTGCCGAGATTGCCGAACGTCAAATCGAACGCATTACCAACATGGTAAAGAAGGGTGAGCACAAAGCAGCGTTCGAAAAATTTCTGTGTGGATTACAAAAGAACATCAACCCGAGTATTACGCAACAGGAAGCTATTGAAATGTTATCGCAGCATATCATTACCCAACCTGTGTTTGAAGCCTTGTTTGAAGGGTATTCTTTTGTGAAGAATAACCCCATTTCGCTTTCTATGCAAGGCATGTTAGATTTACTCGAATCGCAGGCTATTGAAAAAGATACCGAAACACTGGAAAAATTCTATGATTCGGTACGCAAACGGGCATCGGATATAGATAATGCAGAAGGAAAACAGCGTATCATTATCGAACTCTACGATAAATTCTTTAAAACCGCCTTTCCTAAAATGGTGGAACGGTTAGGTATTGTTTATACACCGGTGGAAGTGGTCGATTTCATAATTCATTCTGTAAATGATGTTTTGAAAAAAGAGTTCAGGAGAAGTATCGGAGATGAAAATATCCATATTCTTGACCCATTTACGGGGACAGGCACTTTTATAACCCGTTTGTTGCAAAGCGGGTTGATTGGAAAGGATGATTTGACCCGCAAATATCAACATGAGTTATTTGCCAACGAAATTGTATTGCTGGCCTATTACATTGCTGCGGTAAATATTGAAAACGCTTATCACGATGTAATGGGAATGGAAGAATATCATCCGTTTGAAGGTATTTGTTTAACCGATACTTTTCAGTTAGGCGAAACCGATGATAATGCCAAGATGTTTTCTGAAATGTTTCCACAAAATTCCAAGCGAGTACAGCGGCAGCAGAAAGCACCCTTACGGGTAATAATAGGGAATCCACCTTATTCTATTGGACAAAAGTCGGCCAATGATAATGCTCAAAATCAAAGTTATCCGAGATTGGATGAAAAGATTGCCAAGACTTATGCAGCCGCATCAACGGCAGGTTTGAATAAATCTTTATACGATGCCTATATAAAGGCATTTCGATGGAGTACCGACCGTTTAGATCCTAAACATGGCGGAATTATTTGCTTTGTTTCAAATGGTGCATGGTTAGATGGAAATAGTACTGATGGGTTCCGCAAATGTTTGGAAAAGGAATTTTCATCCATTTATGTGTTTGATTTAAGAGGGAATCAGCGTACAAGCGGGGAGCTTAGCCGTAAAGAGGGTGGAAAGATATTTGGTGCCGGCTCACGTACGCCTATTGCCATTACCTTACTGGTGAAGAACCCTGAACATAAAACTAAAAAAGCAACCATCCACTATCACGACATTGGTGATTATTTAAGTCGTGAAGAAAAATTGGCCATAATAAAAAAATTCCAATCTGTTGATAAACTTCCATGGAAAACGTTGCAACCCAACGAACATAGCGATTGGATTCGTTTGCGAAACGATGCTTTCAATAATTTTATTCCATTAGAACCGGAAAAGAAATTTGATTTGAGAACACAAACGTTTTTCAATACAAATGTTATCGGAGTATCAACCAATAGAGATGCTTGGGTATATAATTTTTCGAAAAACGCTGTTACAAGTAATATGCAAAGAATGATAGCATTTTACAATGAACAGCAAAAAGACTTTGCTTTAGCAAAACAAAAAAATTCCAAGCTGAATATAGAAGAATTTATTGATACTGACGAAACACAAATCAGTTGGACAGTAAATCTAAAGAAAGACCTTGAAAAAGGAGTTAATCACTGTTTTAGAGGAAGTGAATTGAAAATTGGTTTATATAGGCCATTTACAAAAGAGAATTTATATTTTGACAAACCATTTATTGAACGTCCGGGATTAAGTTCTCAACTTTTTCCAAACCCAGAATTGGAAAATCTGGTAATAAATGTCACTGGAACAGGGGCAAGTAAGCCTTTTTCGTTGTTAATTTCAAGTTTGATAACAAATCTTGATTCTATTGAAAAAGGGCAGTGCTTTCCTCTCTACTATTATGAAGAGCGAAAAAAGCAAACTCTTTCTTTATTTGATGATAATAGTAAGGGTAATTACATTCGTCGAGATGGAGTCAGTGATTTTATTTTGGAACGGGCCAAAAAGCAATATGGCAAGAATGTAGCGAAAGAAGATATTTTTTACTATGTCTATGGTTTCTTACATAGTCCTGAATATCGTGAAACCTTTGCTGCCGATTTAAGGAAAATGTTACCCCGACTTCCGTTAGTGGATGACGTGCGCGACTTTTGGGCTTTCAGCAAAGCGGGTCGTAAACTGGCCGAGTTGCATTTGAATTACGAGAATGTACCTGCTTCGCCTGGAGTGTTGGTTATGTATAATACCATTCCACAAAAGGAACTGGAAAAAGCAATGCAGTCAGATAAAGTGAACGATATAAACTATCGTGTCGAAAAGATGCGTTTCCCAAAGAAAGATCAAAAAGATACCATTCTCTACAATAGTCAAATAACCATTGAACATATTCCTGCTGAAGCATACGAATACGTAATCAATGGCAAAAGCGCTATCGAATGGATTATGGAATGTTATCGGGTAAAAAATGGTGATAAAAAGAGTGGCATTAAAAACGACCCTAACGATTGGTCTGCCGAAGTTGGGAATCCACGTTATATTTTGGATTTGCTATTAAGTGTCATAAATGTGAGTGTGCAAACGGTAGAAATTGTGAAGGGGTTGCCAAAAGTAAAGTTTGAGTAATATGGAAGATATTTTTGAAATAATTGTGGAGGAAGGAAAGCTATCAGACGAGTTTAAATTATTGTCGGAAAGCAAACTTTTTGCACCTGCTAAGGCATTAGTTGAAAACATAGCGACATCCTTTGAAGATAAAGATGGAAATTTTATAGAACAGTTTCAAACCGAAGGATTTAATGCCAGATTATGGGAGTTGTATTTATTTAACCTCTTTACAGAACATGGGTTCGATATTTTAGATGACCATAATCGTCCTGATTTCCATTTGCAGAAAGATGGCAATGAATTATTTGTAGAAGCAAGTCTTTCTTCTGAAAAAGATGATGAATTCACAAAAGAGTTTATAGATGAATCTATCAAGAAAAATAATTTGTCCGTTCAAAAAGATTTGATAGATTATTACGTAATGAGAATGGGAAGTGTTCTTTATTCAAAACTCAAAAAAAAATATTGGGAACTGGATTGGTTAAAAGATAAGCCTTTGATTTTCGCTATCACACCTTCTCACAATTACATTTCTAAATTTCTACCTGATGCTAAAATTATAGAATACCTATATGGTTTTCGTTTAGTTACGCAGGTAATGAACGGTGGATTAAAACTTGTAAGAAAAGAGGTCATAAGTGAACATACTTTTCGAGATAAAAAGATTCCTGCTAATTTCTTTTCCCAAGAGAATACAGAAAACATAAGCGCAGTGATCTTCACAAATAATGCCGACTTACATAAGTTTAACAGAACAGGGTATCAACAAGGATTGAGTGAAGAAGAATTAATAATCGTACGTTCAGGATTAAAATATAATCCAGCCCCGGATTCACTTGCTCTTGAATTTACTTACAACATAGAAAAGGGCAAAGAGACTGAGGAATGGGGTGAGAGTCTAACTATTTTTCATAACCCCAATGCAAAATTTCCTCTTGATAGAAGTGTTTTTGAGAATGTTCGTCAAGTATGGTTAGAAAAGGACAATATTTATGGTGGCATACAAAAGGAAGATTTTGTGTACAATTCTATTACTTGCACGGCAACACCCCTTGTCGAAGAATAATTAAAAACAAATTATATGAATGCAACTGACCTGTCATTAGCAAACATTTTGCAAACTCAAGGTAATTTGGAACATTACCATGTACCCAAATATCAAAGAGAATATACTTGGGGAAGAACAGAATGGGAACAATTACTTACGGATATTAATGAAAATGACCCCGGTTATTTCATGGGTAGCATTATTTGTATCGATGATAATAATGAATTAGGTCCTGGTGAATCACGCATATATGAATTGGTTGATGGGCAACAACGTTTAACTACTATTTCTTTGCTTTTAATGGCAATTTATTCGGCCTTTATAGGAATGGAAATAGACCTCGAAGAAGACGATGACGAAGAAGAAATTGAAGAATTTAAACTTACCCTGAGTAACATTCGCAAACAACTAATTTATAAAAAAAGCAAGGTAAATAAAACGGAAAATGGTTATTTCAAAGAAAAAGAAAAATATTGTTTTCTAAGAGTTCAGCCATCCTCTCAAAAAGATAATTTCAAAGACTACTTGCAAATACTTGCTGAATTAGCTCTGATTAAAGGAAATTATACATCCAAATTTTGTGGCGTTCGAAGAATATACAAGGCATACATTTACTATAAAGAACATATTCCTACTACATACGAAGGTTTAACAGAGTTATTACATAAGATAAATAGTTTGAAATTTATTCATATTTCGGTTTCTTCTTCTTCTGATGCATTTACATTATTCGAATCTTTAAATAATCGTGGAGTGCCCTTGTCAGGTATGGACATCATAAAAAATAAAATGCTGGCAACCTTAGAAAAGAATCATAAAACAGATATTGATGATGCTTATGAAGAATGGCAAGAGCTTTTGAGATATCTTCCAGAATACCAAGACCAAGAGCGTTTTTTAAGGCATTACTATAATGCGTTTAAAGTATTACCGCAGATAAAAATTGATAAGTATAACAGAGCTACTAAAAGCAATCTAATTAAGATCTATGAGCATTTTATTAAAAAAGATGCAAGAAAGTTGTTTGATGATTTAATAGAAAAAGCTCAAACATATTATTATTTCGTTCAGCCAGAAAATCACGACAACGATGAGACCCAAACAAAAGCCCTCATTGATTTAAAACGAATTGGTTCAACACCATCCTATTTATTGCTATTGTACTTATACAGTTTAGAAGATGACTGTTATTCCGATAAAGAAAAGACATTGGAAGAACTTCTATCTTTTCTCATTAAATATTATGTACGCAGAAATATTACAGATTTCCCGAATACAAGAGATTTAGATGCCATAAATATAGAGGTTATCGAAAATTGCCAAAAAGTTATTGATGAATCAGGCAAACTTGATAGTAATACAATTATCAATTTCTTATTAACAGGGAAAGGTAAACCTTCCGATATTAATTTGTTAAAACAAGGATTAGAAAAGAATTTATTCTTTTATAACTCTGGAATGGCGAGATATGTCCTAACTAAGTTAGACGAAATAAGTCATTCACGCGAATATAAACCTGATTTGTGGGCGAGAAATGATAAGGGCTTGTTAGTTTGGACTGTGGAGCATATATTTCCACAAGGGAGTACAATTCCATCTCATTGGATAGATATGATTGCAGGTGGCGACAAAGAAAAAGCCTATGATATACAATCTCGTTTAGTACATTGTTTAGGTAACTTAACTTTGAGTGGATATAATTCGCAATTATCTAATGCCGATTTTAGTGTCAAACAAGACTTGCATCAGGACAAAAAATTCTTAGGCTACAAAATAAATATAGGGTATAAAAATGGTTTATCTCTCAACAAGATTGGGTTCAAATATAACGGAATTACTACTAATCTTGCTGAAATAAAGGAATGGACAGAAAATGCTATTATTGCTCGTAATAATACAATGGTAGATAAACTGCTAAAACTATTTGCTTTTGAGGAAAGTGAAATGTCCGAATTATAGCACCTCATTTATTTCTAAAAATGAACTGTTGTTAATACTATAAACGAGGAGGTGCCAGTTTTGATATATCCTCCTGTACCTGTCCTATCATTTGTCGGAAAAAGGGGGTGTATGTGAGGTTTTACGGGTGGAGATATGACTTGTTCGGAAAATGCATTATCTTCGTGGAAACCAAAGATAAATATATGCTGCGCTGATATGAAAACGAATAAGGCTGAAATATATAAAAATGCGTTCCGGCTGTTCTTGCAGGATAATTACAAGAAGGTGACGGTGGTAAACTGGAAAAAGCTATCGGATTGTCGTGTCGGGGTATCTCATCATGCGAAGGATAAGCAGGGACTGTTCAAGGCGGTTGTAAATACCTATATCTTTGAACCGCACAAGATGAAAAACAAGTTCGTGTATTTCATTGCAGGATTTTCCATGCTTCTGATGAAGATATGGAAACACTCCTTTTTACAACACCCGGAGCTGTAAGTATTCTCGGACTTATTTATGACAGAGAGAATAAGGTTAAATTATTAATTGATAAAGATGTTATCCAGGCAGATTATATAGGCTGCCATCCATGTGAAAATACTTGTAGCCTGAAACTAAAGACAAAAGATATATTAGAAGTTTTACTTCTAGCGATTAATCATGCTGATTTTGAAGAAATAAATACGGAACTATAAATGAATGTAAATAAGCGGGGAGTAGCTCAATAAAAATAGTTGTTTACAACATTATCAAACAGCACTTTTGTATATTTGCAAATCGCTATAAATATGTATGCATTAAAGACATTCAAAAAGTATGGATTATATAGAAACAGAACGATTAATATTACGGCATTTCACAGAAAAAGACGTAAATGCTCTATTTACGATCCTGAATGATAAAGATGTAAATGTATTTCTGCCTATGTTTCCGTTAAAGGATATAGAAGAGGCAAAAGAGTATCTCCTATACATAGAAAATTATATCCGGCAAAAAGGGTTTTATTATGCAATTTGCCTGAAGGAAGATAACATACCTATTGGGTGTATTCATGTAAGTGCAGACGATAGCCATGATTTAGGTTATAGTATCAGCAGGAATTTTTGGCATAAAGGCATTTGTACCGAAGCCTGCCGAGCTGTGATCGATATGCTAAAACAAACTGATATTCCATACATTACAGCTACTCACGATGTGAATAATCCGAGAAGCGGAAAAGTAATGCAGGCAATAGGTATGGTATACAAATATTCTTATGAAGAATTGTGGCAACCCAAAAACATATTGGTTACATTTAGAATGTACCAACTCAATTTTGAAGGAGATGAAAATAGGGTTTACAGAAAATATTGGAATAAATATTCTACTCATTTTATAGAAGAAATACCTTAAACTTATGATTATTCTTATTGCAGGAGATACACATACGGGAAAGACCCTGTTAGCACAAAAGCTATTGGAGAAATATAAATATCCCTATTTGTCAATAGATCACTTGAAGATGGGAGTCATTAGAAGTGGGCAATGTAAATTGCCTGCTGATAGTAATGATACAGAACTAACAAACTATCTGTGGCCAATCGTCAGGGAGATGATAAAAACCTGTATTGAAAACTCCCAGAATATGATTATTGAAGGATGTTATATTCCTTTTGGCTGGGAAAAGGATTTTACGGATGAATATGTAGGACAAATAAAATACGTATGCCTTATATTCAGTCAAGAGTATATAAGGCATAGTTTCCAAAATATTCTGGAATATGAAAATGTTATAGAAAAAAGGCTCTCAACAGATGTAACCTTTGAGAATGTAAGTAAAACCAATAGGTATAATTTGGAACAATGTATATCAAGAAAGTATAATTACATTTTAATAGATAAGAACTATCGAATAGATACAGATGATATATAAGTTTCCCTGAGCTCACTCATCATTCAGGAAACCACTTTTGGGTATTATTTGCTATCCGTACCAGCATAAGCATTACCGGAACCTCCACAAGTACACCCACAACAGTGGCCAATGCAGCACCGGATTGTAAGCCAAAAAGAGAGATAGCCACAGCCACAGCCAGTTCAAAGAAGTTACTTGCACCGATCATTCCGGCCGGAGCAGCCACATTGTGAGGTAATTTCCACCATTTTGCCCATCCATAAGCTACAAAGAAAATCAGGACTGTTTGCAGGACAAGCGGGACGGCTATCAAAAGAATATGTAAGGGGTTATTCAATATTGTTTCTCCTTGAAAAGAGAATAGGATAATAAGTGTCAAAAGTAATCCTCCGACCGTATAGTTATCAAATTTACGGATAAATACATGGTTGAAGTATTCTATCCCTTTTTGCCTGATAACCCATGTCCGTGTTATCACTCCCGCAGAAAGCGGAATGACAACGAACAACAATACTGACAGAAACAGTGTATCCCACGGAATTGTGACACCGCCGACACCTAATAATAAGGCAACAATAGGAGCAAAAGCAACTAATATTATCAAGTCGTTTACAGCTACCTGAACCAGCGTGTAGGCGGCGTCACCTTTCGTTAAGTGACTCCATACAAAGACCATCGCCGTACAAGGAGCTGCACCAAGCAAGACCGCACCTGCCAGATATTCCTTAGCCAAATCTTCGGGTATAAATACCTTGAAGATGACATAAAAGAATAGATAGGCTATTCCAAACATCGTAAAAGGCTTTATAAGCCAGTTCGTAACGCAAGTAACGATTATTCCTTTAGGGCGTTTACCCACATTCTTAACGCTTTGAAAATCTACTTTCAGCATCATAGGATAGATCATCAACCATATTAGAATTGCCACGGGTATAGAAACATTGGCGTATTCAAATTGGCTCAAGGTTTGCGGTATTGCCGGAAGCCATTGTCCCACGGCAATTCCGGCAATAATACACAAGGCAACCCATAGGGTAAGATATCGTTCAAAAAATCCAATTCCTTGCTTCTTTTCCATTATATGTTTCTCCATTCTATCAGGGCTGTATTTCCCTGTGATAATTGTTCTACTTTCTTGATCCAAACTAATTCGTTTTGCGCTTTCGCTTTCAGGAACGAATTTTGAGTATCTGTCAATGAGAGGCAAGCATTTACCACCCACCATTTATTGTTTATCCCGGCACGTTGTAAATCCATTTGAAGGCGTTCCGCTTCAAAGACAGGGGTTGCTTCGGGTAAAGTAACAATCACTACTTCCGTCTCCTTTGGATTACGCAGGCGAGGTAACAGGTTGGCTACTGCTCCCGTGACTTCTCCTTGGGTACGTTCAACCTCTTTATGATAACTTTGAGTGGCGTCCAAAAGCAATAAAGTATGCCCTGTTGGTGCGGTATCAATCACAACAATCTCGGTTTCAGCCTTATCCACAATCTCGGCAAAAGCTTTGAATACTGCAATCTCTTGTGTGCAGGGAGAACGTAAATCTTCCTCTATGTACTCCATGTCTTCAGCAGTGACTGCTTCGGCTGCTTTGTTGCGGACTTCGTTTTTGTACTTCTCTAAAACCTCCGCTTCATCAATCCGGCTTACCGTGATACCGGCTTTTACGGCAAGTTCATAATTCAGATGGTTTGCCGGATCGGTAGTTGTCAAATGCACTTTGGCGCCGAGCTTGGTTAATTTTAAAGCAATCTCAGTAGCTAATGTAGTTTTGCCTACACCACCTTTCCCCATTGTGAAAATAACCCTTTTGCCAGATGTATAAAGATCGTCCACCATCTCGTCCACGCCTTTGGGGGATGCCACAGGTTTATAATTTACTTCACTGGAAAGGCTGTCGCTATACAGCATCCGCCGGATATTCGCTATACTGGATAAATTGTATGACCGTAAGGGAACATGATACAACGGATAACCGGATAGTTCCGCAGGCATACTTTGCAGGGCTTTCTGTTGCCTCTCATGCAGCTGACTGGAAACGCTGTCGTTTTTATCCAACTGTTGCAAGACACCGTTTATTATTAGTATCTGATTTTTAATTCCTAATAATTGCAGTTCATGAGAAGAACGGGCAGCTTCTTTCAATGGCGCGGTTTCAGGACGGCTCACCAACATTAGCCGGGTTGCGCCCGTATCGGAAAGTGTTTCAACAGCCTTTTTATATATTTCTTTTCGTTCTTCCAATCCTGACAGCTGACCTAAACAAGATGCGCCATGGGTACTTTCACTGATGAATGTGCTCCACGCTGATGGTAGTTGCAACATCCGTAAAGTATGCCCTGTGGGGGCAGTATCAAAGATTATATGGTCGAACTCTGATTGCTTTTGAACATCGGTAATGAAGTCCGAGAACTCATTGAAAGCGGCAATCTCAACCGTACATGATCCTGACAGTTGTTCTTCCATGTTTTGGATCACGCTTTCAGGCAACTTTCCTCTGAAAGGTGCGATCACCCTTTCCCGATATTCCGCCGCTGCTTGTTCAGGATCAAGATTGACAACCGTCAGCCCCGGAATTTCTGCAATCTCTGAACCGTGTCCGTTAAGCGATTGGTTGAAGACATCCTGCAAGTTGGAAGCAGGGTCGGTACTGATAAGAAGTATTTTCTTGCCCTTGTCTGCTAATCCCACAGCCGTAGCGCAAGCGATAGATGTTTTTCCAACCCCTCCTTTTCCTGTGAAAAAGAGATATTTTGTAAGGTCAATGTCTGATAAATTAAATGCTTTCATTGTGCTCTAATGCTTTTTTGTTTCAAATATCATTTTGTGGGCATGAAGTCTAAATTTATGCCGGTCCATTCACTCATCTGCCGGGTGGTGGGGTAGGTTTTAGATACCGCCACTTCACCATCTACCAGGGTGATGGGTAATGCTTCCGCACCGTGTTTTTGAAGATAATTGTTTACGGTCTGATTGCTAACATATATCTGGGGCTCGTCCCTCAGATTATGACGGATAACCGTTACCCCTTGTCTTTTTAATGTTTCTATAGCGACAGCAATCCGCATTAATTCAGGATTGATGTTTGTTCCGCACAAACCCGTAGGACAACACATTGCCGGGTCGAAAATTTCTATCTTTTTCATCTTTACTGTTGATTTTGATTGTTAAAACTTACTTTATAGATAATACATGACTGCATAATAAATCCCCACCGCAATAAAGAGGATGGCGACCACTTTACGAAACCATTTTTCGAATACTTGTATTCTGTTATAGAGCTTGCCTAATCCGGCAACACTATATGCCAATACCCAAGCTACGAGGATAACAGGTAATCCGGTTGCAATCGCATAAACCACTGGCAAAAGATAGCCGCCTGTTTCTGCTGCCGACATTGGTATAAGCATACCGAAATAGAATATTCCACTTGTAGGGCAGAAAGCAAGGGAAAATAAGATTCCTAAGAATAGTGCACCCCAGCTTCCTTTTGTTTTTCTCTTCAGATTATTCCCGCTAAAGTTGATTTTAGGTAAATTGAGCTTGATGATGTCGAGCATATAAATACCAATTACTATTAATAGCGGGGCAATTAGCATTTCTCCATACTTGCTTACAGCCTTTTGTACGGAAAACATACTTGCACCTTCGCGGAGAATGGGAATAAGGATAAACCCAAGAATCGTATAAGTAATTATTCGGCCTAAAGTATAAAGCAAACCATTAATAAATATCCGGTGATGGTTTTCAATATCCTTGCCGATAAATCCTATCGCCGTTACATTGGTAGCTAACGGGCATGGGCTTATAGCTGTTAATATTCCAAGTATAAAAGCTGTTATGGCAGGAATGGAAGTATTGTCTAATATTGATTGAAGAAAGTCCATTGATATCTTATTTTAGCAATTCATTAATTTTATCTTTTATGCCGTTCTTAAATTTGTCGGGATGACTTTTTGCATTGGCAAAACTAAACTCTGTCATATTATTGACCTTCTCCTGACCGCTCTTCCATCCATTTACAAACAAGGATGACCATGTCACTTCGTACTTATCTGCAATCGGCCCATTCTTCTTTTGAGAAATATCAATTATCCTATAGACGATTCTTCCCGATGCTATTTCCTTTGAATAAAGATTGTCTAAAAGTGCTTTTGTGTTAGTTTCAATAGCCCGACAGGTTATGCATCGTTGTGCTCCATGAAAATAAAGCACTTCCACACGGTCATTCTGCATAGCTTCGCTATTTGCTGTTTCTGTTTTCTCTTTGCCTCCGTTTCCGCAGGAAACTAAAATAAGACCTGCAATAAATACATGGAATAACTTTTTCATGGCATGTAATTATTGGGTTAGTAATTCTTTTACTTCTTTCAATGACAACCGTTTACCTGCCGAAACGACTTTCCCGTCTATAACCAAAGCCGGAAGACTTAATATATTATATTCGATGATTTTCAATAAATCTTCCTCTTTTACCAAAGTGGCATCACTTCCTAATTCTGCAATAGCTTGTTGGGTGGTTTCGTACAAAGTTTTGCAACTGGGGCAACCTGTACCTAATACTTTAATTTCCATTATCAGATAGCTTTTAAATGAATAATATGCACAATCGTAGTTCGTAGAATAACGAACATTATTTGTAAAAAAAGGTGCTGTTTATTCACAGCACGAAGTACATTTACATTCACCGAAGAATCCGGTAAACAACTTACGGGCAAGTTCCCAGTTTTCACGGTTAATGCAATACTTGACTTTCGGCGTTTCTATTTCACCTTGAATCAGTCCGGCATCTTTTAGTTCTTTCAGGTGTTGAGAAACTGTCGCCTTGGCTATTGGCAGTTCTTCGTGAATGTCTCCGAAGTAGCAACTTTCCTGTCTGGCTAAAAAATTGAGGATAGCCATTCTTGCAGGGTGTCCCAGTGCTTTTGCAAAGCGAGCTATTTGTTCCTGCTCTGTGGTGTACTGTTTGTTTTTCACTTTATATCTCCTTTTTTTGTTTGTTGTTCGCAAAACAACGAACAATATTTGAAACAACAAAATAAATACGATTATTTTTTAGATTAATTAAATGAATGTTTGCCTTGTGGGGATTTTCATAGCAGAAAAGTAGCTATGGGAAAACTGGTTTGTAGTACTTTTCTTCCTAAGATGATATGTATCTTATCTCTCCGTTTTTAAAGAATATACTTACTTACATGTACATGTCAGCACTATCTACATGCATATGTTATCCTTATCTACATGCACATGTCAATATTGCTAACATGCACATGTAAGCATCTCCATTCTTTAAAAAACTATCGCCTTTACTTTAAAGATATTGTGATTTAAGTGCTATCCGCATGGGATTCTATCAAATTTTACTTATTTTTGCATAGAACTTCTTGTAGAAGTAACCTTTAACCAATCGAAACTCAGATGAAGAAAATAGTCACATCCTTATATCTATTATGTTGTGTATGTGTGTGTCAGCTCCATGCCGCCAACAATGTTGTAGACTCCCTTTTATCCCAACTGGACCATGTAATTCAAAACCGCCCTGTATACATCGAGCAAAAAGAAAAGAAGCTGAACGACCTGAGACAAGCCTTGAGACAACGCATTTCTGACGAAAACCGCTTTACCCTGTTGGGGGAATATCTGGATGAATACCGTTCCTACAACACCGACTCTTCGCTCTACATCTCACGCGAGAGATATCAGGTAGCCCTGCGAATGAAAAACAAGGAACATCAAGACAACGCCCTCATGAATACTGCCGAGATTATGGGCACAGCAGGCATGTATAAAGAAGCAGTCGACCTGATGCACAACGTACAAATCAATCATCTACCGGATGACCTGCACCCGTATTATTACCATATTTACCGCACCGTCTATGGCCTCATGGCCGATTACGCCGTTACGGAACAGGAGAAAAAACTCTATGCCGAGATAACGGATAGATATCGTGATTCCCTGTTACTGGTCAACAAAGACAATCTTCTGGTGTACACGCTGATTCAGTCCGACCAGCACAATGTGCGGGGCGAGTTCGATAAAGCCATCCAGCTATTGACCGACTATCTGGCGGGACAGATAGACAATGTGCACGATGTGGCAATCTGTGCCTACACTTTATCAGAATCATACCGCCTGAAAGAAGACACAGAAAAAGAGAAGGAGTATTTGATTCTTTCCTCCATTGCAGATATGAAGTCCGCAGTGCGCGAATATATTTCTTTGAGGAAACTGGCTGTGCTGCTCTATCAGGAAGGAGATATAGACCGTGCCTATTCGTATCTGAAACTGTGTATGGACGATGCCGTGTTCTGCAACGCCCGGTTGCGTATTCTGGAAATCCTGCAAATCTTCCCCCTCATCAACGACACTTACCAGCAAAAGGCCGAAAAGCAACAGGAACAAATGAAATGGGCGTTAGTCTCTATCAGCTTGCTGTCCATCTTCCTACTGATTGCCATCTTCTATGTGTATAAGCAGATGAAACGCGTAGCGGCCGCACGCCACGAAGTGATAGATGCCAACAAGCGTCTGAAAGAATTGAATGAAGAACTCCACCGCTACAATCTGCAACTGAAAGAAGCCAACCACATCATTGCCGAAAACTCCTACCTGAAAGAGGAATACATCGGCCGCTATATGGACCAGTGTTCCGTATATCTGGAAAAGATGGATAACTATCGCCGTTCACTGGGCAAGATAGCCGCTACGGGCAAGGTAGATGAGCTATACAAAAACATCAAATCTTCCAAGTTCATAGAAGAGGAACTGAAAGAGTTTTATGCCAATTTTGATAATACCTTCTTGCAACTGTTTCCCACTTTTGTAGAAGACTTCAACACCCTGCTTGCCGAAGGGGAGCAGATTTACCCCAAGGCCAACGAACGAATGAGTACCGAACTGCGTATCTTCGCCCTTATCCGTTTGGGAATTACCGACAGTGTGAAGATTGCCCAATTCCTGCGCTATTCTGTGACTACCATTTATAATTACCGTACCAAAGTTCGCAATAAAGCTGCGGGCGACCGTGACCAACTGGAACAGGAAGTAATGAAAATAGGTAAGTCGAGAGACTAAAACCACACTTTTAAGGCATATAAGTGTCTTTTTTACGCTTATATTTTTACTACTTTTTTGGAACAATGTATCTTCTTGATAGCATTGATTATTAGTGTTTTATGTCTTATAAAACGCCTAAAACTACTACTTTTTCACTCTTTTCCCCCTTATTGCTTCCTCTTATCAGATACATTTGCATTGTTCCTTCACAGAGGGGACAAATGCATGTGAATCTATATTTTTATTACTAACTTTAAACTCTTATATTATGCAAAAGTACAAAATGCCGATCAGGCTTCGAATTATGGTTTGTCTGATAGGAATGTTACTTCCGATGTGCATGTTCGCACAGCAAATTACAGTACAAGGTGTAGTGAAAGACCAGACCGGAGAAACCGTTATCGGTGCCAGTGTGGTGCAGAAGAACACAACGAACGGTACGATAACGGGTATCGATGGCGATTTTTCGCTGAATGTGCCTTCGGATGCCGTTATAGTAGTTTCATTCGTGGGCTATAAGTCTTTGGAAGTTCCCGTAAAAGGACAGAAACAGATTATGGTAACACTCTCGGAAGACAGTGAAATGCTGGACGAAGTAGTGGTTATCGGTTATGGAACCATGAAGAAAAGTGACCTTACCGGTGCTGTTTCCTCTTTGGGAAGCAAGGACATCAAAGATGCTCCCGTTTCTAATCTGGGACAAGCCATTCAGGGCCGCATCTCCGGTGTGCAGGTAGTGGATGCCGGAAAGCCCGGTGACAATGTATCTATCAAGATTCGTGGTCTGGGTTCCATTAACAACTGCGATCCGCTGGTGGTGATTGACGGTGTGCCCACCGACCTGGGACTGTCTTCACTGAACATGGCGGATGTGGAACGCCTGGACGTATTGAAAGACGCATCGGCTACAGCCATTTACGGTTCGCGTGGAGCCAATGGGGTAGTGATGATCACCACCAAGCGAGGAACGGAAGGGAAAGGAAAATTGTCGGTATCGGCTAATTGTGCTTTCCAGAATGCCACGAACATTCCTTCTCTGCTGAACGCAAGCCAGTATGCCGATTTGAGTAATGATATGATGGTGAACAGCGGTCGCAACCCGAACCCGAATTGGGCAAATCCTTCGGAATTGGGTGCAGGTACCGACTGGATGGACGAATTGCTGCGCACGGGTGTGATGCAGAACTATACGGTAAGTTATTCCGGAGGAAATGAGAAGTCTCATTATTATGTGTCCGGTGGTTTTCTTGATCAGTCGGGTACGGTGCGCAGTGTAAACTATCGCCGTTTTACGTTTCAGTCCAATAGCGACGCACAAGTGCTGAAGTGGTTGAAGTTCTCCAATAATATC
>OCPU01001240.1_pt1 | contig 20815 bp, 20 predicted proteins | sample 1538661 | NCBI WGS metagenome assembly OCPU01 (sample SAMN04571716, study PRJEB22368) | human gut metagenome | biome: human gut; material: stool | host: Homo sapiens | place: Luxembourg | collected 2012-10-19
TGGGAAGCGGCGAGAGAGTTCGACAGTACTCTGGTACAGAATAATATATATGGTGATGTGTTCGGCAGTGATGATGTGGACATGAAGGACACAGACTACTGGAAGGTTCTGAATGTGGCAGGTGATGGCGTGATGGGGTATCTCTCCATCCCGAAGATCAATATCAAGCTTGCCATCTACCACGGAACCGCGGAGGATGTTTTACAGACGGGGATCGGTCATATGAATGGCACATCCCTTCCCATCGGCGGAGAGAGTACCCACAGTGTACTTGCCGCTCACAGAGGTCTTCCGGCAGCCAGATTATTTACGGATATTGACCAGTTGAAGCAGGGGGATATGTTTTATATCCATGTACTGGATGAGACGATGGCCTATCAGGTAGACCAGATTCTGGATATGGTAGATAAAGATGATCACGAGACACTGGAGGAGGCACTGCAGATCCAGGAGGGGGAAGATCAGGTGACCTTATTCACCTGTACCCCATATGGTGTCAATTCCCACCGGCTTCTGGTCCGGGGAACGAGAGTTCCGTATAACGGTGAGGAGGAAGTGGAGAGTACACCGGTGGACAGCATGTTACGTGCCATCCAGAATTATTATATGTTATACTTAATCTTGGGATTAGCAGTGACACTGCTTGTGATACTGATCATGAAGTTCCTGTTTGACCGGAAGAATAAGAAACGCTCCGGTAAGACGGATGATATGTCGAAGGAGGGATAGAGGTGACTATGAAAAAGAGAATAAAAACCGCAGGGGCGCTGACCCTTGCAGCAATAACTGTTTTATCAGCAGCCGGTTTATCCAGTGTATATGGTGCTCTTGGAGTAGAGACAGATAGAAAATGTTCTCTTACATTTACATTGGACGACACGGAGTTCGATGAGCTTCGTGACCTGGAGATTCCGGTGGATGTGTACAAGGTAGCGGACATTACAGAAGAAGCAGTGTATGATACTGCAAAGTATACGGATTTTGCGGGTCTGGGACTGGAAAATGTGAGCAGTACTACCACCGCAGAGGAATGGGCACAGATGGCAGAGGATGCCATGAAGATCGTAGAGGATAAGAAAATTGCACCAACCGCAGATGTAAAAGTTACCAAACCGGCAGGTGCAGCGGAATCCACCGGTGTGATCAACAATCTGGAGACCGGTATGTATCTGGTACAGGCCGAAACCGTGCAGACCAGTGAGTACACCTATGATTTTACCCCGTACCTGGTATCTCTTCCGAATAACTATTATTCCCAAGAGAACCCGGACGATACCTGGGTATATGATGTGACAACCGGTATGAAGCCGCAGCAGACACAGCGTTACGGAGATCTGGAGATCTTCAAGGATCTGACAGAGTACAATGCTTCCCTTAAGGATGCACTCTTCGTCTTCCAGGTAGAAGGCACCAGAAACGGTGAACAGGTCTACAGTGATGTAGTTTCTATTAAGTTCAACCAGGCAGGTAAAAAATCAGTCCTGGTGAAACATCTTCCGGCAGGAACAAAAGTTACTGTAAAAGAAGTGTATGCAGGCGGAAGCTACAGCAACACTTCCGGTGACACACAGGAAACAGTGATCGTTGCCGAGGGAGTTACAGATAATCCGGCAAGCGTCAGCTTTACCAATACGTACAACGGAAAACTGATCCCGGGAACCGGTATCGTGAACCATTTTGAGAATAAGGACGGCGAGTGGAGCTGGGAACAGCAGACAGATGAACCCGCCATTGCCAATTAGGGAAAGGGGTGCAGGATATGAGAAAATTAAGTAAAAAAAGTCTTTGCCTTGCAGCCGCAGCCCTGACACTGACAGCGGGGATCAGCGCAGGAACAGCGATGGCGTATTTTACCACGTATGCGGAGGCTTCCGGTAATGTAACCCTGAATATGGGATTTACGGAGACAACGCCTACAGAGGAATTCAGTAACTGGACCAAACATGTAACCGTGAAGAATACCGGTGATTTTGCATGTTTTGTCCGTGTAAAAGCACTGGCAGGAGAAAAATATCAGGATGGCCTGCAGTACAGTGATTCCGATGGAAAGTGGACACCGGGAGAGGAAGGCTATTATTATTACAGTGAGCCGGTCGCTCCGGGAGAGAGCAGTTCGGTTCTGGATATTAAGATCGACAGCAAGGATACAGAAGACAGTTTTAATGTAGTCGTCGTTCAGGAATCCACAAAGGTTTTATATAATGAAAAGAATGAACCGTATGCAGACTGGACACAGATCGCTGATACCAGCGAGACAGCCGGAGAATAGGAGGGTGAGAGATGAGTAAGAAAAAGAGAATGCCCCTTGGGGGACTGACCGTGGCTCTTCTTTCCGCTTCTGTGGTATTGCTGGCAGGAAGTACGGTGGGAAGTGCCAGAGCGGCATTGACTTATTACAGTGAGAACTATGGCGCACAGGTAGAGGTTTCCAATATCGGTGTCAGCCTGGTGGAAAATGACAAGGTGATCAGCAAGAGAGATTACGCATTCAACGGAAAATGGGATGAGGCAACAGGTGATCTGCTGACAGGTCTGAAAGAAGAAAAGATCGTACCGGGAAAACAGTACGATGAAGCGATCAAGGTGACAAACAGTGGTTCCATTGACAGTTATGTCCGTGTGATCCTGAAGAAGAGCTGGACGAATAAAGAGGGGGTGAAAGATACCACTCTTTCCCCGGATCTGATCGATCTGAATCTAAAAGAGGGAAGTGGCTGGGTAATCGATAAGAATGCATCTACAAAAGAGAGAACCATTCTTTATTATACAGGCATTCTTCCAGCAGGAAAAAGCACACCGGCACTCAGCGATACGCTGACGATTGACGGCAGCATCGCTACCAAGGTAAAACAGGATGTCACAGAAAAAGACGGTTATAAAACCATCACCACAACCTACGCATACGATGGTTATAATTTCCAGCTTGAAGCCGAAGCAGATGCAGTACAGACGCACAACGCACAGGACGCCATCAAGAGTGCCTGGGGTGTGAATGTAGACGTAGACGGCAATGGCAATATCAGCTTACGATAGGAGGGTGCAGAATATGAAAAAGAAAATTTTGTGCCTTGCCATGGCAGCGATCATGGCCGTAGGCATACATACAACAGCATTTGCAGAGACACTGCAGGGCGGTTCTGACTGGAAGGTAGAATTCAACGGTTCCAAGATGAGCAGTAATTTTACTTCCGCAGACATGAAGAAAGATATCTTCCAGTTACAGCCGGGAGATACCATGGAACTTCAGGTAGGACTGAAGAACACCAGCGAGAAAGATGCAGACTGGTATATGACCAACGAAGTATTAAAATCTCTGGAAGACAGCCAGAGCATCGCAGAGGGCGGCGCATATGGTTACAAGCTGACTTATGTGGGACCGGATAAGAAGGAAACCGTATTATACGACAGCGAAACCGTAGGCGGTGAGGATGCCCAGAAGGGTGAAGGTCTTCACCAGGCTACCGATGCACTGGATAAGTATCTGTATCTGGATCGTCTTTCCAAAGGTGATGTAGCTTCTGTTCATCTGACAGTAAAGCTGGACGGTGAGACACAGGGTAATGATTATCAGGATACACTGGCAAGTCTTCAGATGAGTTTCGCAGCCGATCCGGTGACGGTAACAACCGTAACGAAGAAGGGCGAAGACAAAGTTGTCAATAAGACAGTGACCAAGACAGTGCAGACACCGACAAAGAATGTTGTAAGATCCCCGAAAACAGGTGATACCACTCAGATCCTTGCCATCAGTGCGGTAGCGCTGGCAAGCGGTGTGATCCTTCTGATCCTGGCAGTGGTACTGATCAAGAAGCGAAAAGAGGAGAAAGGAGAGGGTCAGAGATGAAAAAAATGTATAAGATAGCCACAGTTCTTCTGGCCTTTTGTTTTCTGCTTGGATCGGTTCCTTTGAGTGTTAAGGCAGAGGATTATAAGTATCAGGTAACGATATTCAGCGGTAAGCAGGGAGCTTTTTCCGGAACTGCAGGTCTGGTAGTAAAGGGAGCAGACTACAGTGTTTCCAATACTGCAGATGCTATCGTGATCAAAGATCTGAATCCCGGAGATACCGTAAGTTTTGAAGCAAGATCCGGTGCAGTAGCGCTGGATAAGGACAGCAAGTATTATGTGCAGGGTATTCGTATCAGTGGACGTGATAATAATGCCGCAGTAGAGAATTCTTCTTTTGAAGTAACCGGAGACCAGGAATACGTAGTAGCATACGGAATCAAAGGCGATCAGGTAGCTTACACCATCAATTATCAGGATGCTAACGGCAACAAGCTGGCAGACAGCCAGACCTTCTATGGTAATGTAGGTGACAAACCGGTGGTTGCATATACCTATATCGATGGTTACACACCGGAGTACAGAAACCTGACCAAGACCTTATCTGCCAATGCAGCAGAGAACGTATTTACCTTTAATTATCTGCCATATGAGACTGTAACCGTGACAACACCGGGACAGACCATCACCAACACCACCGAGCAGACAGTTACCGTACCGGGAGGTACAACGACTACAACCGGTGGAACTACCGGAACAACCGGTAGTACAGGAACCGGTGGAACTACAGGCACAACCGGTGGCACAGGAACCAATGCCAATGGCGGTAACGCAGCAGGCACAACCACCGGAAACGGTGATGCACAGGGCACAGATGCCACAGGTGGAACCGGCAATGGTGGACCTGGTAATGTAACAGATAATCAGGGAACAGAAGGCACAGAAAACGGCGGAACCACCCAGGATGCACAGGGTAACGAAGACACCACCACTATCGGTGATGAAGATACACCAAAAGCAGACCAGGATCTGAAAGATCTGGACGACGAGGATGTACCGAAGAGTGACAAAGACCTGGACGGCAACAAGAAAGTAAAGAAGAGCCTTCCTCTGGTAGCCGGCGTTGGTACCGGCGTAGCAGCACTTGCAGCACTGGCAGCAGGTATTGTGATCGTCAGAAAACGTGTACGCAGATAATCAGACAGTGGAAAGAACAGTGAAACTGCTGTATGGAGTAACAACAAAACTCCATACAGCAGTTTTTTGTTGTCCACACAAATCAAAGTCGCGAAGGGTATTCTATTTTGCATAAAATAACATATAAAGAAGATTTGCTTTCCTTCACGTAATGTATTATAATATGCATATGTGTTTCACGGAAGGAACGAAAATCATATTTTCCGTGAAAGTGTAATACAACTCAGGAAAGTGGTTGTCTCAGGAGGCTGCAAACAAAAGTATGCAAACATGTGGAACGTGTATGAAGAACAAAATATCGAAGAAACAGCAGGTTTTGTATGTAAAAATGTTCGGTGATTTTTCCCTGGAATATCAGGGGAGATCTTTGATCGCAAAGAAGAAAAAAGAGACGCAGTTTGCACAGGTATTGCAGTTGCTTTTCCATAGCGGAGAAGAGGGAATCAGCCGGGAACATCTGGAGAAGGTTTTGTTTGGTGGACGGACATTGGACGATGCGAACCATGCGATCCACAGTCTGATTTATAATATCAGAAAGAAGCTGGAGCAGACAGGGCTTCCGAAAGGAAAATATATTATTTCCAGAAGGGGAAGATTTTACTGGGACAAAGAGATTCCGTTTGAAGAGGATGCGCAGTTGTTTGAAGAGTACTGCAGCAGAGCATGCAGGGCAGGAGACTGGGAGGAACGGATGGAGCTGTGCTGGAAAGCTGCTTTGCTGTATAAAGGTGCTTTTCTTAAGGACTCTGAGCAGGAAGGTTGGGTAAAAGAGGAACGGGAGCGTTACCATATCATGTTCCGGAAGCTGGTAGAACATATGACAGAGGTTCTGCGGACAAAGAAGGCGTACATCCAGCTGGAGAAGCTGGGCCGGCATGTATCGAAAGCAGCGCCATATGAAGAAGGGGAATTGCTGGTGATTGAGGCGCTGGCCGGTATGGGAAGAACGGAACAGGTACATATCCTGTATGGAGAAACCATGGAAAGGTATCGTCAGGTCTATCAGGAAGAAGAACTGGGAAAATTAAAGGATTTCCGGAGAAAAATCGAAGAACAGCTTGACCATCCGTATGATATACTGGATAATATACAGGAGAATATGACAGAACGGCTGGAAAAGGTACAGGAGCCGTATCAGTGTAACTGGATGGTGTTCCGGGAGATTTATCATATGGTTGTACGTATGATAGAGCGAAGCGGACAACAGGTGCAGCTGATGTTATGTACATTAACGGATATGGAGGAACATCCCATCCGATCCGATGAATGTGCAGAGGTACTGTCTCGGTATATATGGGAAAGTATCTGCAGAAGTATTCGTGCGGGGGACGTAGTTACCCGTTACGGGAAGGGACAGTATCTGGTGCTTCTGTTCAATACAAAACCGGAGGATTGTCAGGAGATCCAGAAACGCATCGATGCACAGTTCCGAAAGAAAAATACCGTGTATGAGATCCGGTACAGCGTGAAGTCTGTCAGAAGTCTGAATAATGCAAAGGATGATCAGAGCCTGTCATAAGGTGTTTTTCGGGCAGGCATCGGTTCTGGTACAGGATATGGGAAAAAAGAAGAAAGAAAAAAGAGGGGCACTGGCAGGATGTGCCCGAATCTGTAAGATATTCGGAACGGTCTGTCTGGTGGCAGTGATTCTTGTATGTCTGCCATTAACCCTTCCGCGGGTCTTCGGGTATGAGATCTATACAGTCATCAGCGGAAGTATGGAGCCGGCGATACCGGTGGGAAGTCTGGTCTATGTACAGCCGGGAGCACCGGAGGATGCCGAGACAGATGATGTGATCGCATTCCACAGTTCTATGGATACGGGAGCAATCATCACACACAGGGTTATCAAAAATGATATAGTAACCGGTCAGATTCACACCAAGGGTGATGCAAATGAAAAAGAAGATCTGTATCCGGTGGGCTATGATTATTACATGGGAAAGGTAGTGTATTCTGTTCCGGTGCTTGGACGGGTACTTGCATTTTTCGTGACATTTCATGGTAAGATCGCAGCGGGAAGTCTGATCGGACTCGCGATTCTGTTACAGATCATCGGTGGAGTGCTGGACTCGGCGGATGAGAAGAAACAGGCAAAAATATCGCAGAAATAGCTTTGCGATATTAGCAGAAAATAGTATAATAACAGTAGCTGTGAAAGATGAGACAGTTACTAAGAAAAGAAGGTAACCGGGGCAGCAGCCTGCAGTTACCTTCTGTGTTATAGAAAGAAGGACAGGTACGATGGGATTTAAAAAAGTTGATGTGAAAACACTCGAGATGAAACCTTTTGAGAAGATCGGTTCCGAATGGATGCTGATCTCCGCAGCAAAAGACGGCAAAGCCAATACAATGACCGCTTCCTGGGGCGGCATCGGCGTTCTGTGGGGCAAGAATGTGGCAACAGTATATATCCGCCCGCAGCGTCACACCAAAGAATTCGTAGATGCAGGTGATACATTTACCATCAGTTTCTTTGGTGGCGAGCACATGAAAGAGCTGGGCTACCTTGGCAAAGTCTCCGGCAAAGATGTCCCGGACAAGATCGAACAGTCCGGTCTGCATCTGACAGAAGTAGACGGTCAGCCGGGATTCGAAGAGGCTACACAGGTGCTGGTATGCAGAAAGCTTTACCATGACGAGATCAAACCGGAAAACTTCTATGAAACGGAAGAAGATGAAAGATGGTATCCGGAAAAAGATTATCATACCATGTACATCGCTGAGATCCGGGAGTGCTGGGTGAGAGAGTAAAGCAGAAAATACAAAAGAAAAGTCGGAATCCTGGAAGGTAAGACAGGTTTCCGGCTTTTTTTCATGACAGGTGAGGCAGGATTTGCTGTTTCTGGTTGCGAAAGTAAGCAAAAGAGACATATAATAGAGGTTGCAGGAAAGGTTTTCATGCAGAAAAAGGAGAAAATCGTATGCTGAATATTTTTTATGGTGATATGAAAGAAGCTGTGTATAATACGGCAGCTTATTTTAAATATGATTATGAGGACAGCTGGATCGTAGATCCGTTTGTGAAAGAAATGATTCAGGATGTCGATCGGTCTACGGTCTTAGACAGTGGTGTCATCGACAGCCCGGTTCTTGGGAAGATACCACCAACAGGACTATCCGGTGGAGTGAAAACACTGATTCTTGTTAAATTCGAAAAAGATAAGATTTTTAATGCTTCGACATGCGGTGACAATTGCGCAAAATGGTTGTTGAAAATTGCTGCATCGGAGGATCGTACAATTAATCTGCATCATTTGATGGAATTTGGGGAAGAACCATTTCAGATCCGTATTCTGAATACGAATCAGGTGGTATGTTCCATGAGAGAACTGATATCGATAGCCGGTGAATTTGTCTGACAGGAGATAGGGAGAATGAAGGGAAAACATAAAATTGTTGTTTCAACAAAACGCTTAAAATATGAGTTTGAACTGCACCGCAATCTGACTATCATTCGTGGAGACAGTGCAACCGGAAAAACCACGCTGGTAGATATGATCCGGGATCATATCAATAACCCGTCAGGCACACCGGTGGAGCTGGTTTGTGATAAAACATGCTATGTGCTGGAGGGAAACTTATGGAAAGCACAGTTATCGGAGATTTCAGATGGTATCGTATTCATAGATGAAGGAAATGAATTTATCAAAACAGAAGAGTTCGCGGGAACTATTCAGAAAACAGATAATTATTATGTAATTGTAACAAGGGAATCTTTACCTGCACTGCCATACAGTGCAGAGGAAATTTATGGTATCCGAACATCTGGAAAATATGGGACGTTGAAACAGAGTTATCATGAGTTTTACAGAATATATGGAACAGATACCTGTACTAACCCGGTAAAACCGGAGATGGTTCTCACAGAGGACAGTAATTCGGGTTATCAGTTTTTTTCTCACATATGCCAGGCGAATGGGTTGAAATGCGAGTCTATGAATGGAAAATCGAATGTTTTCCACTATATCAACGAACATAAAGATCAGAAAATCCTTGTAATAGCAGACGGTGCGGCGTTCGGCTCGGAAATTGACAGAGTATTGAAACTGATCCGGGAAAATGAAACAGCAGCTCTGTATCTGCCGGAATCCTTTGAATGGTTGATTTTAAAGTCTGGGGTATTGAAAAATAATCAGATAGATCAGATATTGGATGAGCCGGCAGAATATATAGAAAGCAGAGATTATTTCAGTTGGGAACGGTTTTTCACATCTGTGTTAATTGAGAACACCAGGGATACTTATTTGGCGTATGCAAAAAAGAAACTAAACGCAGCGTATCTTGGTGGAACGGTAGAGGAAGCAATTCTTAGACAGATGGAAAAGATAGAATTGGGGTGGAAGAAAGAGATACAGGAAAATAAAGAAGAAAAAGAATTGTAAAATGTTTTGATGGTATATATAATGGTATGGCAAAGAAATTTGTGAAATGTCAGGTGTTTTGGAAAAGGATATCTGTGAGTTGAAAAAAATGTTTATGTAATTTCATTTAAGTGGTCAAATAATTATTATTTGATCATTTAAATAAAATTATATTTACTGTTTAAATGATTATGAAATTAAAGAATGCATTGACAAAATAAATTAGGAATAGTATTATTAAAAATAAACAAAATAATAATAAAATATCAGAAAAAATATGCAGATTCAATAAAGGAGAGGAATGAATAAAGATAGGAATGAGTATCTGGCGCATGTGGATTGGTCAAGTGGAAGGCGCCAATCTATGAAAGAGCATTCGGATAATGTTGCGTTTCTGGCGAGTGAGATGTGTATGCTTCCGGAACTTCGCGATTTTGCTTGGATGGTCGGGAAACTGCATGATGCGGGAAAATTAGGTTCGGAGAATCAGCAGGACTTTGAAAATATTCTGTTGCATGGGGATGGAGTACATAGAAATGATTTGGATCATTCTACCGCAGGTGGATGGATTGGTGAAGATTTAATAGAAAAAATGATAGAGGATACGAGAGTATATAAGGCAGTGGCAGAATTACTCAGCAATGCAATCTATTTTCATCATGGGATTGGTGATTGTATTAGTTTGAAAACTGGAGAACTGGTTACCGAACAGCGAAGAAGAAAAGAGATTGCTTATGAAGAAATAGATCAGCGTTTTTTTCAGATTTACGACAGAAAAGTTCTGGAAGAAAAATGTGTTGATCTGCGAAAAGCATATTTGCAGATTGACAAAAAGATAGATTCTTTTTTCATAAAATATAATATGCCGAAGAATAACTGCGGAACTCCTTATTTCTACATGGGAATGTACCTGAGAGTGTTGTTGTCTCTTTTAATTGATGCAGATTGGACCGATACGGCTTCTTTCAGAATGAACCGCTGAAAACCAGAATACCAAGTGAAGAGATGTGGAGAATATGGGAGAAGACAACTCTGTACTTTGAAAATTATCTGGCAGCAGAAGTAGAGGGAAATCCAGATAATGGCAGTGCATTAAATCAGATTCGGCAGAACATATCAGAAACATGCCGGGATGCTGCAAAGACAGAAGAAAATCTGTATCGCCTGACGGTTCCCACCGGTGCAGGAAAGACGCTGAGCAGTCTGCGATTTGCGTTGCATCATGCAAAAGAGAAAAAGAAGCAGCATATTTTTTATGTAGCTCCGTTTAATGCGATTCTGGAACAGAACGCTGAGGAGATTCGAAAAGCGACAGGAAATCCGGAAATCGTTCTGGAACATCATTGCAACGTGGTCTGCGAAGAGGGGGAAGAAGAAAAATATCGAAGTCTGACAGAAACATGGGATGTACCGATCATCGTCACAACGGCGGTACAGATGTTGAACACGTTATTTTCGGATAAGAAAAGCAGTATCCGCAGAATGCATACGCTGTGTAATAGTATTATTATTTTTGATGAGGTGCAGGCCATTCCAGTTCGGTGTATGGAACTGTTTCATCTGGCGGTCAATTTCCTTTCCAAGTTTTGTAACACGACCATTATTTTATGCTCAGCTACGCAGCCATCTCTGGCAAAACTTCAGGAAAATAATATTTGTCCGTGCAAAGAAATGGTTGATCATGTGGAAATGTATCAGGAACAATTCCGCAGGACAAGCATTATAGACGGTACAAAGTTACAGGACAGAGCAATGACGATTGAGAATCTGGCGGATTTTGCCTGGCAGAACACAGAGCAGTATCACAGTACATTATGTATTGTGAATACAACGGCAGCAGCATTTCAGCTCTTTCAGGAACTGAAAAGAAATTGTACGGAAGATTATAATATATATCATCTGAGTAACAATATGTGTCCACAGCATAAACTGGATACGCTGGAACAGATCAGAAAAGGATTAAAGGATCGACAAAGGAAAATAATCTGTGTCAGCACGCAGTTGGTGGAGGCAGGAGTGAATTTTTCTTTTGGATGTGTGATACGGTCAAAAGCAGGGTTGGATAATGTGATTCAGGCAGCAGGACGGTGTAATCGGCACAAAGAATTTGCTCAATTGGGAGCCGTCTATATCGTCGACATAAGTAAGGACGTAGAAAAACTTGATAAACTTTATGAGATCGCTGCCGCACAGCAGGCATTACAGAAAACGTTGGATGATTTTGACGCGAATCCGGAATATTTTCATCAATGTCTGGATTCGGAACAGGCGGTCACAGTGTATTATAGAAACTATCAGGATCAGATAAGACCGAATGAAACAAAGTTTCCAGTGCCCGAGTACGATACCACACTGGTGGAATTACTAGGGAAAAATAAAACCGGAACCAGTCAGTATTGCCGCACACATGGAATGAAGAAAAGTGAAACACGGATTCCGCAGGCATTTGCTACCGCAGGAAAAATATTTGAAGTGATAGAGGATAATCATAAAGTCAACGTTGTGGTTCCGTATTGTGAAGAAGCCAGAGAACTGGTAGAAGAATTAGTTGCCTGTGAAAATTCAGACGGGTCAAAAATAATAAGAAAATTGCAGCGGTACACGGTAGGAATCACCATACAAAGAAAGGAAAACCTGAGTAATGCGATTCATGAATATTATGATGGAAAAATTTTTATGCTGGCGGATGGATATTATGATGGTGAAGTTGGAGTTGTGGATGAACCCATAATGCAAACATTGTTATTTTAGAAATGAGGTGATCTTTTGAAAAAATACAGAAATACGATTGAATTCGAGGTATATGGTTCGTATGCATTGTTTTCCAATCCGGTCATGCGTGTGGGAGGAGAAAAAATAAGTTATCATATTCCTACATATGAAGCACTGAAGGGAATTGTGGAGAGCATTTACTGGAAACCGACGATCATGTGGATCATAGATGGAGTTAGGGTGATGAATCCTATTCAGACAGAAACCAAGGGGATTCGACCGATATCCTACAATGGTGGTAATGAACTGGCATATTATACCTATTTGAAAGATGTGAGGTATCAGGTAAGGGCACACTTTGAACAGAACAGGAATCATCCGGAACTGTACAAAGACTGGAATGAGAATAAACACCATAATATTGCAAAACGTATGGTGCAGCGTGGAGGACGAAGAGATATTTTCCTTGGGACAAGAGAATGCCAGGCATTTGTGGAACCATGTGAATTCGGGCAGGGAGAAAGTGCTTATGATTCGATGCCTGGAGAAGTGGATTATGGTTTTATGTATCACGGAATTACCTATGCGGATGAAGCGATACTGGAAGAAGATAAAAATAAAATGACAGTTCGTTTCTGGAGACCGGTGATGCAAAAAGGCGGAATCATTGAATTTGTTCGACCGGAAGAATGTACACAAAAACGATATATCCGAGATATGGAACGGAAAGTTTTTGGAAAGAACAAAAACTTTATCGGTCTGGAGGAATTTACAGATGAGGAGGTGGGTGAATGAGTTATGTAAATGAACTGCTTCAGATCTATGACCGAAATCAGGATAAAATTGGCGTGATAGAATATCGGGGAGATACTCCTTATACGTTATTACCACCTTTTCATACAACGGTTACTGCACAGATTACCGTAACGATTGACCAGAATGGAACATTTATGCGTGCGGAAAGAGTGGAAGCCAATGATAAAATGACGATTATTCCGGTCAGTGAAAAGTCAGGGAGCCGTACCGCAGGGAAAGAGCCTCATCCGCTGTGTGATAATCTTCGATATCTGGCAGGTGACTATCCGGAATATTATAAGGATGATGGAAGCTGTTTTTCGCTGTATATCGAGCAGTTACAGAAGTGGGAGCAATCGGAATTCTGTCATGAAAAAGTAAAGGCAATTTATCAATATTTAAAGAAAAAAACATTGCTTCATGATCTGGTTTGTGCGGATATTATCCGGTTAGATGAAAAGAATCAGATAGATGAAAAAGAGAAAATCCAGACGATCCCGCAGCCTAAGGCATTTGTCCGTTTTATTATTCGGTCAGCAATGATACAGCCAGATGACAATTGTCCGGATGAGTGTTGGAAAGATCGTACTTTACAGGAAAGTTATATTGCATATACCAGAGAGCAGCAAAAAGAAAAAGGATTGTGTTATCTGACAGGCAACAGAGAAACGATTTCTTATCTGCATCCCAAAAAGATCAGAAATGAGGGAGATGGTGCAAAACTGATTTCTGCAAATGACAGTCAGAATTTTACATATCGCGGCAGATTTTCCAATAAGGAGGAAGCCTTTGCAGTGGGTAGTGAAACGTCCCAGAAGATGCATAACACATTAAAATGGCTGATTCGAAAACAGGGAACATTTTTTCATACACTGACATTGGTAACCTGGGAATCGGAATCTCTCAGGATGCCCGCCTGGGAAAAGGATACAGATACTATTGGAGAAGAATATGAGAGTAGTCTGAGTTCCTGGGATGACGAAGAGGAGATAGAAATTGATGAAAATCCGATATCAGCTCGGGAATTTTACCAGGCATTGAGGGGGTATGGGAAACGGGTAAATCAGACATCGATGATGTACCTGCTGGGTTTCGATGCAGCGACTCCGGGGAGACTTGCCATGGTCGAAGATAAGGCATTGAACGCTTCACAATATTTGGAAAATATAAAAAAATGGCATGAAGAATGTGGCTGGTTACATAAGAAAGAGGGAAAAAAAGATTCATTTTACGGAATGGTTGGAGTGCGGGATATTGCAAATATTTTGTACGGAACAGAAAATAAAGGAGCACTTGAAATTATAGATGAAAATGGGAAAAAGCTTTACGCAGAGGTTGCAAGAAGGCTGTTGCCGTGTATTTGGAATGGACAACATATCCCGTACGATTATGTACAAAAAGCGGTAGATAAGGCATCGATGCCGTTGTGTTATAAGGAAAGAAAAAACTGGGAACGGGTATTGACTCTGGCTTGTTCCATGGTAAAAAAGCAACGAAAAGAAAAAAATAAGGAGGAATGGAGCGTGGCACTTGACAGACAGGAAAATGGCAGAGATTATCTGTATGGCAGATTGCTGGCTGTGGCAGACAGAATCGAATACAGTACATATGATGAAAAGGATAATGGAAGAATAACGAATGCGAAAAGATATATGAGTACATTCAGTCAGAGACCATTTGACACATGGCTGGTGATTGAGCAGAATATTCAACCGTATTTGGACAAGTTGAAACGAGATAAGATTAAACAGTATTATTACTATCAAAAAGAATTGGATGAGATATTGAATTTGTTTGAGGTAGACACGTTCAGAAAAAATGAAAGACTGAATGGTTTATATCTGCTCGGGTTCCATAGTGAATCATACGAAATGAGAAAGAAAAAACAGAACACAGAAAATAAAGACGAGGAGGAATAAACAATGAGTGAACTGAAAGGGAAAATTGATTTTACGTTATTTATCAGTGCATGGAATGCCAATCCAAACGGAGATCCGCTGAATGGGAACCGTCCGAGAATCAATCTGGATGGACATGGAGAAATTTCAGATGTTTGTATCAAAAGAAAAATAAGAAACCGCTTACAGGATCTGGGACAGAAAATCTTTGTACAGTCGGATGAACGTTCAGATGACGGATATACCAGTCTGAAAGACCGGGCAGATGGATGCAAAGAACTGAAAGAACAGATGGATAATAAGAAAAATGCGAACCGGGAAACCTGTGCCGCAATTGCATGTAAAGAATGGATGGATGTGCGGGCATTTGGTCAGGTGTTTGCGTTTAAGGGAATTCCGGTTTCTTTTGGCGTGCGAGGACCGGTTTCGATTCATCAGGCAGTAAGTCTGTCTCCGATTGATATTATCAGTATGCAGATAACGAAAAGTGTCAACAGCGAATCTGGAAAAGACAGTAAAGCATCGGATACGATGGGAATGAAGCATCGGGTTGGCTTCGCTGTGTATAAAGTGATGGGAAGCGTCAATGTACAGCTCGCAGAAAAAACAGGATTTACACAGGAAGATGCAGAAGTATTAAAAGAAGCACTGAAAACATTATTTGAAAACGATGCGTCCTCTGCAAGACCGGAGGGAAGTATGGAAGTATGCAAAATGTACTGGTGGCAGCATGATGAGAAGACACCGGCAACTTCCAGCGGAAAGATTCAGAGAGGATTTGACATTAAAGAAAAAGTGGAACATCCAACGAAGTTCAGCGATTATGAGATTACATGGAAAGTAGAGGGATGCGAAGAACCTTTGGAGGTAATCTGAAGTGTATAGGGAAGAAGATTTTCTGCAGCTATCTGGTATCCAGCATTTTGTTTTTTGCAGAAGGCAGTGGGCTTTGTCTTATATCGAGATGCAGTGGCAGGAAAATGTCAGAACTGCTGAAGGAAGAATCCTTCATGAGAAGGCACATGATCCTTCGCTGAAAGAAAAAAGAGGAGATCTGTTGATTGTAAGGGCAATGCCGGTCCATTCACGGGAGATGGGAGTGAGTGGCGAATGTGATGTAGTAGAATTTCACAAAGCACCGGAAGGAATCTCCCTGGCGGGAAGAGAAGGAACCTATATTGCTATCCCGGTAGAATATAAACGGGGAATTCCAAAGACAGATGATTCTGATATTCTTCAGGTTGCGGCGCAGGCCATGTGTCTGGAAGAAATGCTGTGTTGTAAGATATCCAGAGGCTACATTTATTATGGGGAAACAAAACATCGGGTTGAAGTGATTTTTACGGACGAAATAAGAGAAAAGGTGGAAAGTGCATTTACAGAGATGCACAAATACTATGAGCAACGCTATACACCAAAGGTAAAGATCAGTAAGCGATGCAATGCATGTTCTTTAAAGGATATCTGTGTGCCTGTATTAAACAAACGAAAATCAGTTTCAACTTATATAGATAAGATGCTTTCAGAAAAGGAAAACGAATGAAAAAACTTTTGAATACATTATATGTGACATCCGGCAACCGATATTTGTCCCTGGATGGAGAAAATGTAGTGGTGTTGGAAGATAAAAAAGAAGTTGGAAGAATTCCATTACATAATTTGCAGGCGATTGTTACTTTCGGTTATACAGGAGCCAGTCCGGCACTGATGGGAGCATGCGCGCAAAGAAATATTGATTTATCTTTTATGTCAGGAAATGGTCGTTTTCTGGCGAGGGTTACGGGAGAGGAAATGTAACACTGAGAAAACAGCAGTATAGGATCAGTGAAAAAAAAGAGGAAAGTGTGGCGATTGCCAGGAATTTTATTCTCGGAAAAGTATATAATTCCAAATGGATCCTCGAACGGGCTTCCAGAGATTATGCATTGCGACTGGATGTGGAAAAAATTAAGAAAAAATCAGCGTTTCTTGCAGAGAGTTTAGGAAAAATCAGAAAATGCGAGACTCCGGAAGAATTGCTTGGTCTGGAGGGAGAAGCTGCTTCTGTGTATTTTTCTGTATTTGATGAATTGATTTTGCAGCAGAAAGAGGAATTTTATTTCCATGGAAGAAATAAGAGACCGCCATTGGATAATGTAAATGCGATGTTATCTTTTGCGTATTCTTTACTGGCAGGCATGTGCGGAGCAGCGTTGGAAGCAGTCGGGCTGGATCCGTATGTTGGATTTTTTCATACGGATCGACCGGGAAGAATGTCATTGGCACTTGATTTAATGGAAGAATTCCGGGGAATTATGGCAGATCGGTTTGTCCTGACGTTAATCAACAAACGGATTATGAAACCGGAATATTTTACAAAAAAAGAAAGTGGAGCTGTAATCATGACAGATCAGGGGCGAAAGACTTTCTTATCCGCATGGCAGTCGAAAAAGCAGGAAACAATAAAACATCCGTATCTGGATGAAAAAATTGAATGGGGGATGGCACCCTATGTCCAGAGCATGTTACTTGCCCGTTATCTTCGTGGTGATTTGGATGAATATCCTCCATTTTTCTGGAAGTAGGTGAAGAAATTATGCTGGTATTGATTACCTATGATGTAAATACACAGAGCGCAGCAGGAAGAAAACGCCTGCGACAGGTTGCAAAAGCATGCACCAATTACGGACAACGCGTACAAAACTCCGTATTTGAGTGCCAGATGGATGCAACAAAATGCACGCAGGTAAGACACATCCTGGAAGAAATTATTGATAAAGAAGTGGACAGTCTGAGATTTTATTACCTCGGAGATAAATACAAAAATAAAGTAGAACACATAGGTGCAAAACAGGGTTTTGATGTCACCGACACCCTGATCCTATAGTGCGAACCCCAAGCTCTCACCAATCCTCGGGAGATTCGCACCTGATATTCTTGCTGAAAATGAGAAAATAGGGTGAAAAAAAGGAGGAAGGAGGAGAGGTTGTGGGGGGAGATTGGTAAAGTGCTATAAAAATGAATTGAACGAAGCGATTTTTATTGAATAAAATTGCCGTCAGCCTCCTTGTGAGGCTGTGAGTTGAAATTTTGCAAACTCGGAAGTGAATTTTTCACCGTCCATGTCAGCCTCCTTGTGAGGCTGTGAGTTGAAATGGCTACGGCATCGGACATGGTAACGGACAGTATGTCAGCCTCCTTGTGAGGCTGTGAGTTGAAATTGCAATTTCCATTGCTTCTTCTGTTGTCATTTCCGTCAGCCTCCTTGTGAGGCTGTGAGTTGAAATTTTTCGGAAAAGCTGGGTGCTGTACGATTATAGCGGTCAGCCTCCTTGTGAGGCTGTGAGTTGAAATTGAGTGCTGAGAAAGGAACTGAAATCGGAAAAAGTCAGCCTCCTTGTGAGGCTGTGAGTTGAAATACAGTCGGCTTGCTTTGACCACTTGCATACCTGCGTCAGCCTCCTTGTGAGGCTGTGAGTTGAAATATCACACGCTGGACAAAATACGGAAGCTTCCAGATCGTCAGCCTCCTTGTGAGGCTGTGAGTTGAAATACCAAGAGGGAAGGAAGCGCACCTGCGGCATTATCGCCAGCCTCCTTGAGTGTTGAAATGCCTTTTTGGTTATGCCATAATAGACACAATATTGGTCAGTCTCTTTGAGAGACTGTGAATTGAAAAGAAGAATACGGTGTGATTGTTGTAGCTGCGAGAAAATTAACAAGCATTTTACTCGAAGAAGATTGTGAAATTAATCATTCTCATATATAATAAATTATATAATGTGCCGTGGAAAAAGATAATTTTCAGAAAATGTATATGGGGATGGAGGACGCTGTATGAAGAAGAGAAGAATATTCCGCAATCTGAACGACAAAGAGTTCGCCTGGGTGCTTTATGATGTGGGTAATTCGGCGTATACGATGCTGGCGTGTGCGCTGATACCTATCTGGTTTAAGGCGATGGCGATAGGGACAAAGCCGGGGCAGCTGACATCGGATCGGGCAACGGCTTATTACTCGATGGCGATTGCGGTGATCACGATCGTGGTTGCGTTGCTGGGTCCGGTGTGTGGAGCGATTTCTGATTACAAAGGCATGAAAAAGATCTTTTTTACCAGTACCGTTGCAGTGGGTGTCTGTGGGTGCATCCTGAATGGATTTGCCTGTCAGTGGATCGTATTTTTGCTCCTGTTTGCAGTAACCAAGATCTTTTACAATATGTCCCTGATGTTTTATGACTCGATGTTAAACGATATCACCACGGAAGAGCGGATGGACGAAGTTTCTTCTTATGGTTATGCATGGGGATATCTTGGATCGTGTATTCCGTTTCTGATCGCGCTGGTGGCTTATGTACTCGGACCGGATATGGTGGGTATCATTTCCGGTAAGTTATCCATGGCGATCGGGTTTGCGGTTACGGGGCTCTGGTGGCTTCTGGTGACGGTTCCGCTGATAAAGAATTACAAACAGATCAATTACGTGGAAAAGAAAGAACATGCAGTGAGAAGTGCGTTCCGCAGGATCTTTGAAACCATCAGGTTTATCGCAACAAAAGATAAAAAAGTATTTTTCTTTCTGATCGCATTCTTTCTCTACATCGATGGCGTGGGAACGATTATTGATAACTGTATCAATATCGGAACGGACCTGAACCTGAGCACTGTGGGACAGGTGATCTGTCTGCTGGCGACACAGGTTGTTGCCTTTGGCGGTTCACTGGTATTTGCAAAATTGTCGAAGAAGTACGATACCGTACAGCTGATCCTGGTATGCATTGCAGGGTATTTTATCGTCTGCCTGTATGCGCTGACCTTAAAGAACCTGATAGGTTTCAGTTTTCTGGCATTCGGTGTGGGATGCTTCCAGGGATCCATCCAGTCCCTGTCGAGATCGTACTTTTCCAAAATCATTCCACCGGATAACTCGGGAGAATATTTTGGTCTGTATGATATTTTTTCAAAAGGAGCATCTTTCCTTGGATCGGCTGTGATCGCAGGAGTAAAACTGGCTGGAGGGACCATTAATATTGCAGTGGCATCACAGGCAATCTTTTTCTTCCTCGGATTCATCTTCCTGAAGATCGCAGATGGAAAAGAGCGGAGGATCGTGGAAAGCAAATAAAGAGTATCAGAAGGAAATGCGGGAATAAAAAAGCTAATTACATATTGCAGCTATAAACAGCAGGAGTCTGAGGATCAGTAGCAGGATTCTCAGACTCCTGTTATTTGTGCAAGGTAAGTGCGGCTCTGTGTATAATAGAAAGATGATTTTCATACAGTCAGGGAAGAAATGTGATAAGATAAAAAGTAACTATTCAATAGATAACTGTGAGGGTACTGAACAGTTGCGATAAAAAAGAAATCAAAGAGGGATATTTTCCGGAGTTTTCCGTCTAATCTATGTAAACAAAAAAAGCCGGCCGGCAAACCAACCAGAAAAGGTGGTGCAAAAGTGACAAAAGAACAATTAGGAAACTTGATCCTGGATTCCGAGAGGCAGATGTATTCTACTGCAAAATCCATGTTATACAGCGATCAGGACTGTGCGGATGCCATACAGGAGACGATTGTAAAGGCATTTTCCGGAGTGCATACACTGCGAAATGACAAATATGCAAAAACATGGCTGATGCGGATCCTGATCAATGAGTGTTATACCATCCTGAGAAAGACAAGTAAGGTGATTTCTCTGGACGAGATGTGTGAGACGACAGAGCTTGCAGCGGATGAAAAGAGTGACTACAGCGATCTGTACAAAGCAGTAGGTTCTCTGAAAGAAGATCTGCGGATGCCGGTGATTCTGTATTATATTGAGAATTTTAACATCAGAGAGATTGCGCAGATTATGGATATCAGCGAAGGAGCCGTACAGAAGAGACTGGCCAGAGCAAGAGGAAAATTAAGACAGGATCTGCAGGAAAGTGAGGCGTGGACATGAGATTAGAAGAGATGAAAAACAATATCCCGGAAACTCCCGATTTTATTCATAAGATGGTACAGGAAGAAGTCAGCAGACAGTTGCAGGACACCAAAGTGGTACCCATGAAGAAAAGAAAATGGAACAAAGTGCAGGCAGCCGCCG
>OCPU01001266.1_pt1 | contig 20468 bp, 14 predicted proteins | sample 1538661 | NCBI WGS metagenome assembly OCPU01 (sample SAMN04571716, study PRJEB22368) | human gut metagenome | biome: human gut; material: stool | host: Homo sapiens | place: Luxembourg | collected 2012-10-19
GAACGCACCGACCAATATTATGCTAAACGTCCGTGTGTCAGGATGGTGGAAGAAGCTGCCCGCATTTGGGTGGAATATCTTGAAAACAGACCGTCTATTTAATGTAAACAAACCATCAGTTTCGCTTGAATGAATCATTCTTTTTGGTCTGACCTGCTGAAAAAATGCTCTTTTTATGACATATAACATAAAAAAGCAGAGAATAATGTGTTATATAACATAAATATAACTATCTTTGCCGCTGAAATAAAATCTGAACCTCGCTAATGAGAGAATTTAGATTAAAGCATGTATAACTAAAAACAAAAGGAAAATGTTAAAAGAAAAAGCTGGTGAAACTGCAGGAAAAATTTGGAGTGCTCTGAATGAGACTGAAGGTTTAACTGCTAAACAAATCAAGAAAGCAACTAAGTTGGTAGACAAAGATTTGTTCTTGGGCCTTGGCTGGTTGCTGAGAGAAGACAAGATCTCTACTCAGGAAGTAGAAGGCGAACTGTTTGTTAAGTTGGTTTAAGAGAGAGATTGACATTTATCTTATAAAAAGAAGCGTTGATACATTTATATGTTATCAACGCTTCTTTTTATGTTCCAGTCCATTGACAAGGGATGTTTAAGGAGCCAGTCTTTCCTGTTTCCAGCTACCATCTTCCTGAAGTATATACTGAATGCGGTCGTGCAGGCTTTCCCGCCCCTGCCAGAATTCGAAGCGGGTAGGAGTTACGGCAAAACCACCCCAGTTGTCGGGACGTCTGATTTCATGTCCCGCCAGCTTGAAGACCTCTTTTACGAAAGCCCGCATAATCTCCATACGACTACTTATCACCCGGCTTTGCGGGGAAATCCTTGCACCTATCTTGCTTTTATAGGGTCTGCTGGAAAAGTAAGTATCCGACACTTGGTCGAGGCATTTTTCGGCTTTACCTTCAATGTGTACCTGTCTTTCCAATTTGTGCCATACAAAAGAGAGGGAAATATATGGGTTATCAGCCAATTGTTTTCCTTTTCGGCTTTCATAATTAGTAAAGAATATAAATTTGTTGTTTTCCACTCCTTTCAGCAAGACGGTGCGTGTAGAAGGATGTCCCTCGGCCGAGACAGTTGCTACTATCATGGCGGTGGGCTCGTCCGCATTGTGGACAATAGCATCATTCAACCATTCTTCGAATTGCTCAAAAGGATTGTCATTGATGGTGCATTGTGTCAATTTGCCTCTGGTATACTCTTTTCTGATCTCAGATATTTTAGTTTCCATATTTTCTACTTTGTTGTTGTATTTGGAGGATGCAAGAGTGATCCTTATTATTTCTGTGTCGGATAAAGCGGGTTACCGGATTCATCTACTTCGGTCCAGTCTTTGATACTGACATTGGGGAACGATACGGAATTTCCGTCTATAATTGCACTGAAGACGTACGAAAATCCTCCTGCCAGTTTGCCCGGAATGGGAATGCCTACGGTATAGGTACGTGGAGTCGTTTCTCCGTCTGCCAATATCTGTAGCGTCAAAGACATAGGATTGGTAGCTTTTGTCGGTAGAACGATGGCCTGCGTGAGAAAACCATTTTTCCCCATAGTGAGCGGAGCAGTATCATAGGTGTAGGTGGATTCAATAATTCCAGTCTGTATATCGAGAGTGGCACCCGGAGTGGGAGGAAGTATACTTGCTGAAATCAGACTGTCCAGTTTTATACCGTCGCCGGCTGATAAGTCTACTACAACCTGGGTGGCTACATGCTGGAATACAATGGGCATGTGGATTTGTGAAGTTGTGACGTCTTGATCCAGATTTTCCCACCATAGATAGTCAATGCCATTCTTTAACGGAGCGGATATTCCATCTATCAGGTCTGGAGGATAAACAGAGGAGTTTTCAGAAAACGCATACATATTATATGATCCGTTACTCAAATACATTTTGTAGCCTTTCAATCCGGTCAATACACCTGCGGAAGCGGTTGAATACAAACCTTCGGCAAAAGGGTCATCGAAATTCCTGTCTGTAGTTTCAAAGGCATAAATCTGACTTACCAGACCTTTAGGCATGGGCGACATAGATCTGGTTACTTTACGACTTTCGAGTGAAGCGGAAAAGGTGATGAGTGCGTCTTCTTTCTCCGAAGGCTGACTGTTGTCGGATTCATTGTTTTCGGGCGATGAGCCATAAATGATTATCTCATTCTTGGAGCATCCGGCCAATAATAGGAGGGAACACGCAAAAATAATAAATTTTTTCATTTCAGTTATGCAGTTTAGGTTATTATGCATACATAACAGTGGGATGATAGAATAGTTTTAGGATATATAGACATTTACGACCTCGGATATTGAATAAATCACTTTCAAAACCTCATATTTTTCATTATCTTTGCGCCCGCAAAAGGAGGCGAGCCCGTTGCGAGATATTACCATTTTGTTTTGCGACTGTACTACGAGTTATTCAGCCTCATTTTGTAATATACTTATTTATAGATAGATAATTGTAGAAAATGAAGAATATACGTAACTTTTGTATTATTGCCCACATTGATCATGGTAAGTCTACTTTAGCTGACCGTCTGCTTGAATTTACCAACACCATACAGGTGACCGGAGGACAGATGTTGGATGATATGGATCTGGAAAAAGAGAGAGGTATCACCATTAAGAGCCATGCTATTCAGATGGAGTATACGTACAAAGGCGAAAAGTATGTTCTGAATCTGATTGATACTCCGGGACACGTAGACTTTTCGTATGAGGTTTCTCGGTCTATTGCTGCTTGTGAAGGTGCATTACTGATTGTAGATGCTTCGCAAGGTGTACAGGCGCAAACGATTTCCAATCTTTATATGGCAATTGAGCATGATCTGGAAATTATTCCGGTCATCAATAAATGTGATATGGCGAGTGCCATGCCCGAAGAGGTGGAGGATGAAATCGTAGAGTTGCTTGGCTGCAAACGTAGTGAAATCATCCGTGCTTCCGGTAAGACTGGTATGGGCGTAGAAGAGATTCTGACTGCGGTTATTGAGCGTATTCCCCATCCTGAAGGGGACGAGGAAGCACCGTTGCAGGCTTTGATCTTCGACTCCGTATTCAATTCTTTCCGTGGTATCATCGCTTACTTCAAGATTGTGAACGGGGTGATCCGTAAGGGAGATAAGGTGAAATTCTTCAATACCGGTAAAGAGTATGATGCCGATGAAGTCGGTGTACTTAAGATGGAGATGGTGGCGCGTCAGGAACTGCGTACAGGTGATGTGGGATACATTATTTCTGGTATCAAAACTTCTAAAGAGGTAAAAGTGGGAGATACGATTACTCACATTACCCGCCCGTGTAAAGAAGCCATCGCAGGTTTCGAGGAAGTGAAGCCGATGGTTTTTGCCGGGGTATACCCCATTGAGGCGGAAGACTTTGAAGACTTGCGTTCCTCTTTGGAAAAGCTGCAATTGAACGATGCATCACTGACCTTCCAGCCTGAATCCTCGTTGGCGTTGGGCTTTGGATTCCGTTGCGGATTCCTGGGACTCTTGCACATGGAGATTGTGCAGGAACGCCTTGATCGTGAATTCGACATGAACGTGATAACTACTGTGCCGAACGTTTCTTATAATATTTACGACAAACAAGGTCATATGACAGAGGTGCATAACCCCGGAAGTATGCCCGATCCTACTTTGATAGACCGCATTGAAGAGCCTTATATTCGTGCTTCCGTTATCACAACTACCGATTATATCGGTCCCATCATGACTTTGTGTTTGGGCAAACGCGGTGAACTGGTGAAACAGGAATATATTTCGGGTAATCGTGTGGAAATCTATTATGATATGCCTTTGGGAGAAATTGTTATCGACTTTTATGATAAACTGAAAAGTATCTCGAAAGGATATGCCTCTTTTGATTATCACGCCAGTGGTTTCCGTCCATCCAAGTTAATAAAACTGGATATTTTGCTGAACGGCGAACCGGTGGACGCTCTTTCAACACTGACACATTTCGACAATGCCTATGATTTGGGACATCGTATGTGCGAGAAACTGAAAGACCTGATTCCAAGACAGCAGTTTGATATTGCTATCCAAGCGGCTATCGGAGCTAAAATCATTTCTCGTGAGACGATTAAGGCGGTACGCAAAGACGTTACGGCAAAGTGTTACGGTGGTGACGTCAGTCGTAAGAGAAAATTGCTGGAGAAGCAGAAAAGAGGAAAGAAACGTATGAAGCAGATTGGTAATGTTGAAGTGCCGCAGAAAGCGTTCCTTGCGGTGTTGAAATTAGATTAATATAAAAAAGCATAAAAGCTGATTCATATTAGTCCGGGGGATTGTTCTCTTTCTGTAGGACTGTCTTGACAATCCCCTTTGTTTTGAAAATTCTAACTAATAATAAATGAGAAAAGTTCTATCGTTTTCGGCCTTCCTGGTGGTAGGTCTCTTTATAGCGCAATATCTGCCTGCATGGTCAGGAAGTGATTATGGTACGGTGAAAACTGTATCTAATGTGTTACTATATATTTGTCTGGGATTCATTATGATCAATGTGGGACGTGAGTTTGAGGTGGACAAGTCCCGATGGCAAACGTACGCAAAAGATTATTTCGTTGCTATGGCTACGGCCGCCATGCCTTGGCTTCTGATTGCTATTTACTATATTTTTGTTTTACTTCCGCCGGAATACTGGAATAGTTGGGAGGCATGGAAAGAAAACTTGTTACTGAGTCGTTTTGCGGCTCCTACTTCCGCAGGTATATTATTTACTATGTTGGCTGCTATCGGACTAAAGTCCAGCTGGATCTACAAGAAGATTCAGGTGCTGGCCATCTTTGATGATTTGGATACCATCCTCTTGATGATTCCTTTGCAAATAATGATGATCGGACCTCGCTGGCAGTTGCTGGTAATTATCCTTATCGTCTTTCTGTTGCTTTCCTTCGGTTGGAAGAAACTGAGTAAATACAATATGCGGCAGGATTGGAAAGCCATTCTGTTTTATTCCGTTCTGGTGTTTGCCGCCACTCAATCGCTTTATCTTTTTACAAAGAACTTATATGGAGAAGATGCCAGCATTCATATTGAGGTGTTGCTTCCGGCATTTGTTCTGGGTATGGTCATGAAACATAAGGATATTGATACGGCTTGGGAACGTAAAGCTTCAACCGGAATTTCATTTATCTTCATGTTCCTGGTTGGTATGAGTATGCCTCCGCTTCAGGGAATCAGTCTCCCTGGTGATACGGGGCTGGCCTCTATAACCGGTTCTCAGGAAATGATGCCTTGGGTATTGATTATTGTACATGTGGTAATTGTATCGTTACTTTCCAATGTAGGTAAGTTATTTCCGGTATTCTTCTACCGCGACCGTAAATTGAGCGAACGTCTGGCACTTTCCATTGGTATGTTTACCCGTGGTGAGGTAGGGGCAGGAGTTATTTTCATTGCGTTGGGTTACAACTTGGGTGGTCCGGCATTAGTAATTTCTGTGCTTACTATTGTGTTAAATTTAATATTAACGGGTGTATTTGTACTTTGGGTTAAAAAGTTAGCGTTAATGAGCTATCAGGAATAGCTCGTTAACGGTGTCGGGATATCCCTTTGGAAATCTAATACTTAAATCGAACATATGATTATTCTACGTACTGTGAAAAACTTTTCGGCACTGAATGTGGCGGCGAGTATTTTATTATTCCTGACTGCTATTCTGGCAGCTATTGTTGCCAATTCTTCATTGGCTCCTGTGTATCAGAGTTTCCTGTCGCAGGAGTTGCATTTGCGTATAGGTGATTTTAACTTGCTTTCGCATGGCGGTCATAATCTGACCATGATTGAGTTTATCAATGACTGTCTGATGACGATTTTCTTTTTAGCTGTGGGATTAGAGATAAAACGCGAGTTACTGGTAGGAGAGTTATCCTCTTTCAGGAAAGCTATTCTGCCGTTCATTGCAGCATGTGGAGGAATGATATTTCCGGTTCTGGTTTATTATTTTTTGGTAACTCCCGGTACTCCTGAAACACAAGGCATGGCTATTCCTATGGCTACGGATATTGCCTTTTCATTGGGAGTGCTTAGTCTGCTGGGCAAGCGCGTACCGTTGAGTCTGAAGATTTTCCTGACTGCTTTTGCTGTGGTAGATGATATTGGTGGTATTCTGGTGATTGCCATTTTTTATAGCTCCGAGGTTGCTTACGGTTATTTGATTGTAGCTGCCATACTTTATACGTTCTTATATTATATGGGAAAGTTTGGTATGACACAGAAGATCTTCTTTCTTTTCTTTGGCATTATTATCTGGTATTTATTCCTGCAATCCGGCATCCACAGCACAATATCCGGTGTGATACTTGCATTTGTGATCCCCGCCCGTCCACGGCTGGATGCGGGTAAATATATCCGGCGTATCCGGGCTATTGTCAGCTCTTTCCCGGTGGTACAATCTGATAACATTGTATTGACAAACGAACAGATTGCTACATTGAAGCAAGTAGAGCGGGCTTCGGATCGTGTGATAAGTCCTTTACAATCTTTGGAGGATAACTTGCATGGAGCCGTGAATTTTGTCATTCTTCCTTTATTTGCTTTTGCCAATGCAGGAGTTGTTTTTAGCGGTGGCGGAGAAGTTATAGGAAATGTAGGTCTTGCTGTTGGCTTAGGTCTTCTTTTGGGTAAGTTTTTGGGAATTTATCTTTTCACCTGGCTGACTATTAAAAGCGGGCTTGCCCGTATGCCCGAAGGTATGAACTGGAAAAATATTGCAGGCGTGTCATTGCTGGGTGGCGTTGGATTTACGGTGTCATTGTTTATAGCCAATCTTTCTTTCTCTGATGCTTATCCGGAACTGCTGAATCAAGCTAAATTCGGTGTGTTGTGTGGTACTATTATTGCCGGAATACTGGGATATGTGGTACTGAACCAGGTATTGCCAAAGAAAAAGAAAGTATAAATAAGAGTACGAAACCTATCTTCGTATTGCAAAAGAAGTTTCATTGCTTGAAACCATTAGTTCCAAGCGATGGAACTCTCAGTTTCAAGGCATGAAACTTTCAGTTCCAAACGGTGAAACTGTTGGTTTCAAATGATGAAACTTCTTGTTTCTTATAATGAACTTACATTCAGGACTGAATGTATTTGATTTCTCTTCTGCTGCAAACAATCCTTGCCCTTATACTTCTTCTCTTTTTCTATATATAATAAGGTGTATTTACTATCTACTAATAATATTAGTTAAACTACTTCCTTTTTTAGTTGAATAACTAATAGTGTTAGTTGTTTGTTTAAAACTAATTCCTATCTTTGCGTTGTTCACCCAAATAAACCTGAAAATATTATGAAACGATTAACTGCTAAAGAAGAGGAAATCATGCAAATGTTCTGGGAACATGGTCCGATGTTTGTTCGTGAATTGCTGGCTTTTTATGAAGAGCCGAAACCTCATTATAATACCGTATCTACCTTAGTTAGAGGATTAGAGGAAAAAGGCTTTGTGAAATACAAGGCCTATGGTAACACGTATCAGTACTATGCGGCTGTTTCCGATAAAGAATATAAGCGTTCTGCACTGAATGACGTAGTAGCCCAATACTATAATAACTCTTATACCAATGTTGTATCTACATTTATTGAAGAAGAGGGTATGTCGGTAGACGAGTTAAAAGCGTTGATAGCAGAGATCGAAAGTAAAAAGTCGAACAGATAGAAATGGAGTTATACCCGGCAAATAAATAGATCATGGGAACTATATTGTTTTATATATTTGAGTCTACCTTATGCCTGACAATCCTGTACTTTTTGTTCAGATTGTTTTTCAGGAAAGATACGCTGTTCCGTACGAACCGTTTTTTGTTGCTGGCAGGAACGATGGCATGTACGTTACTTCCATTGCTGCAAATAGATGTTCCTCAATATACAACCTTGCAGTTGCCAATAACTACTGTAAGACATTTATTGACTGAGAAGGAAATAGATGTTCAAAGAGAAGGAGGAACGGGTGAAAAGCATTTGTCTGAAGAAGCAAGTCTTTTGATGGCAGAGAAAGGGGAGGGTATAGAGGGAGATCGTACGAATGTGATTCATACTATTCCTGTGATCTGGCTGTTGGGCGGTTGTTATTTTATCGGGGCTTTGATAGTGCTTGCTTTCCTCTTGCTTTCTACCATCCGTATGCGTCGGCTTATCCGGAGCTATCCTGCCTGTAATTACGGGAAATACAAGCTGGTCATCTGTCCGGAGAAGATAGTCTCTTTCAGTTGGGGGCATACCGTTGTCCTGTCACAGGAGGATTACGAACGGAACCCCGGAGAAATCCTGTTGCATGAGCAAATGCACCTGCAACATAGGCATACATTGGATTTACTTTGGATGGAATGTATCGTTATATTCCATTGGTTCAATCCTGCCGCATGGCTCCTGATGCGTGAACTTCGTGAAGTGCATGAATATGAAGCCGATAATGGCGTTATTAATAATGGCATCGATGCAACAGAATATCAACTCTTGCTAGTGAAGAAGTCCGTGGGTGCAAGGCTCTACTCTATGGCTTGCGGGTTCAATCACAGCAAACTTAAAAATCGTATCACAATGATGTTAAAAAGAAGAACAAACAATTGGGCGCGTTTGAAGCTATTGCTTTTTGTGCCTGTAGCTGCCGGAACGCTTTATGCATTTGCGCGTCCGGAAGTTAAGAAGACAGTGGGGCAGGCGATAAACGCGTCTGCGAGTGTGAAACAAAATTCAGTTCAGGAGAGCGAGTTGCAACAGTTGGAGGCTTTCTTCACTCGTAAAGCGAACGATGCTATGGGCGGAAAGATGGAGTCTCAGACTGAGAAATCAACGGATCGTTTTTATAGTTTCTTTGTAAATATGAGAAATAAGATGATGCTGAATCAGGAATTGATTAAGGAATATGATGTGGAAACCTTATCAGCCCGTCTTAAGGATCTCTTGAGGAAAGAATATAGGAAAGTTGCAAATACGGATAAAAGGCAGGTTCCCGGTTTATTTGTGAGATATGACCGTGGTTCGTCATCCACCGCTATCACTTCTTACCTGCGCACCATAAAAGAGGCTTATCTACAAGTTCGTGGAGAAATTTCCGGAGAGTTAGGCGGAGTTTCCGAAGCTCGTTTAGATAGTTTGCTTCCTATATTCGTTTCTTTTGGAGAACCTAAGATTTACAGTTCTAAATATAAGACGGCTTCGGATATATTTTTACCCATAGAAGTATCTTTGTATCCGAAAGGAGGTACAAGCTCAGTGATAAAGAATCCTTCTCTTCAGGAATTGGAATTGAAGCTAAAGGATTACCAAACGGTTGCCAACAGCGATGGATTATCAGTGGGACTGAAGTTTGATAAAGATGTTACTATGGGAATCGTGGAAGATGTGAAAGAAGTTATTCGGACAACTTTATCCCATAAATAATGCTTTACTGAATAAAAATAGATACTCGGATTATAACGAAACAGCCGGCTTGTTGATTCATAAACAAGCCGGCTGTAAGTTTATAGATGTACGATAAATACTTTTACCTGATTTTAATTTCGCAATTGTCAAGGCTCTCAATAATCGCCAGAGACTCCACATGAATACCTTGCTCACGAAGTTCGTCACCTCCATGCTGAAAGGCTTTTTCTATGATGAAGCCCATGCCCACCAGTTCGGCTCCGGCCTGTTTCACAAGTTCCATGATGCCTTTGGCGGCATTTCCGTTGGCCAGGAAATCATCGATGAAAAGTACCCGGTCGCCCGGACGGAGAAAGTCTTTACTGACACATACATCATAAGAGCGTTGCTTGGTGAAAGAATAGACAGAAGTAATCAGCATGTTCTCCATAGTGCTCGGCTTTTTCTTTTTTGCGAAGACTACGGGTAATTCCAATAAATAACCTACCATAATGGCGGGAGCGATACCGCTGGCTTCTACCGTGATAATTTTGTTGATTGGGGTGGAGGCAAAACGTCTGACGAACTCCACACCGATGGATTTCATCAGGATAGGGTCCATCTGGTGGTTGATGAAGTTATCTACTTTCAGTATACCTCCGGGGTAGCATCTTCCATCTTTCAGGATACGGTCTTTTAGGATTTTCATGTTTTATATATCTTAATTTGGATTGTCTATTTGTCCTGTCCGTTTTCTTCCTCCTCCGTTTCCTCTTCTTTGGGCAGCAGTCTTGCTGATATTCGTTTTTTAGGAGTCAGACTCATATTACGCAGCAGTTCGGCCTGTCTTACCACACTGCCGTTGCCATCCGAAAGCTGGTTGTAAGCCTTGTCATAATCTCTTTGCAATCCGCTCAGATTGTCACCGATGCGCAGGAATGTATCTGTAAATCCGGCAATCTTTTCGTAAAGCAATGTACCTCGTTTGATAATATCCTGCACATTCTTCACTTGATTTTCCCGTTTCCAGAGATCGAGGGAAAGGCGGAGCGCACTGATCAGATTGGTAGGACTCATCAATACCACCTTTTTATTATAGGCGTATTCCCATAGATTGGTATCCGCTTTGATCGCCGTCAGGTAGGCAGCTTCGGTAGGGATAAACATCATCACAAAGTCCGGCGCTTTTGCATCATAATGCGAATAATCCTTCTGACTGAGTTCATCCACATGCGCCCGTACCGATTGCAGATGTGCTTTCAACCAGCGAGCCTCTTCCTCTTTGTTTTCGGCGGAATTGTAGGCGGCATAGGCAGTCAGGGATACCTTGGAGTCGATAATCATTTCCCGCTCATCCGGGTACCTGACAATAATATCCGGCTGCATTCTCTGACCGCTTTCTTCGTTGGTCAGCATTTCACCCTGTTCGTTTTTCAGGAATTCCTGGCGGAAGTAATGTTCGCCTTCTATCAGGCCGGAAGCTTGCAACAGACGTTCCAGTATCATTTCTCCCCAGTTGCCCTGTATCTTGGAATCACCTTTTAGCGCACGGGTCAGGTTGTTGGCATCTTCGCTGATCCGGTTGTTCAGTTCTACCAAATCTTTGATGCGTTCTTCCAGCGAGAAACGTTGTTTCGACTCTTTGTCATATACTTGTTCTACCTTTTCCCGGAAATCTTTCAGGTTTTCCCCCAATGGGCGGAGTAAATTGCTGAGATGCTCCGAATTCAGCTTGGTGAAGTCTTCTGTCTTGCTTTTGAAAATGCGGTTGGAGAGATTCTCAAACTCCGTGCTCATGCGTTTGTGCAAGGCTTCCGCTTCTTCAGTTTGCAATTTCAGACGCTCTTCCCATTGCTTCTGCTGCTCCGCCAGTCTCAGATTGAAAGATTTTTCCTGCTCCGCCAGGCGCTCGGCTGTGATGGTTCTCTCACGTGCAATCCGTTCTTCTACCGTACGATTCAGCAGTTCTTCCCGTTCGCGGGTGGCTTGCAGTTGTGCGGACAACGCGGCACTTTTTCGTCCGGCTATCAGATACCCTACGCCGACACCTACTATAAGACCGATAATTAGAAAAACAATATCCATGCTTATTCAGTCAATATCTCGTTGCCGTTTTCGGTAATCAGAAGCATACTTTCCCATTGTGCCGAAGGCAGTCCGTCGTCTGTGCAGACGGTCCATCCGTCGGCTTCATCAATGAAGACTTCGTAAGTTCCCATATTGATCATCGGTTCGATGGTGAATGTCATTCCCGGAACGATAAGCATACCTGTACCGCGCTTGCCGAAGTGCTCAACGTCCGGTTCTTCATGGAACTTGATTCCTACGCCGTGCCCGCACAGGTCGCGTACTACACTGTATCCGTTTTTCTCCGCATGTTCCTGAATGGCTGCACCGACGTCTCCAAGCCGTGCCCACGGTTGTGCTGTCTGTACGCCAATGTCACGGCATTCCTTTGCCACCTGTACCAGGCGTTGCATTTCCGGCTTCACTTCTCCAATCATGTACATTCGTGACGCATCCGAGAAATATCCTTTATAAATAGTGGAAACGTCCACATTTACAATATCTCCGCTGCGCAGGAACTCTTTCGTGCTTGGGATGCCATGACATACCACGTCATTGATGCTTGTACATACACTTTTGGGAAAACCTTCGTACATGAAAGGGGCAGGTATTGCATCATGATCCGTTGTAAATTCATAAACCATGTGGTCAATTTCCGCAGTGGACATTCCTTCGCGGATGTTTGCAGAAATGTAATCCAGCAGTGCGGTGTTGATTTTGGCACTTTCGCGGATGCCCGCCAGTTGTTCTTCGGTGCGCAATAAGTGGCGCGACGGTAGTTTATAACCTTCCTTTTTATAGTGTTGAATCTTCACTTCTACTTCGTCGGAATAGTTTTTAGGAGCAAACCGGACTCCTTTTATGAACTTCTTCATTGTCTTTTTCTATTAATAGTTGCTACAAAAGTACACAATAAAATTCATAGTGTCCTCACTGTTGTGATTTCACTTCTCGAATTATCAATTCGCTTCACCTGTATCTGGGTCTTGATCCGCTCGCGCAGTCCTTCTACATGGCTGATGATACCCACTTTTTTGCCGCCCATCTGGTGCAGTTTCTCCAGTGTGTCCATTACTGTGTTCAGATAATCACTGCTCAGAGTTCCGAATCCTTCATCAATGAACAATGTATCTACAGACAGGCTATGCCGGCTGAGTGAAGACAAACCGAGTGCCAATGACAGAGAAACCAGGAAACTCTCTCCGCCGGACAGTGTACAGGCCGGACGTGCCGCACCTCCCTGATATAAATCGCGCAGCAGAATGGTGAGTGAACCTGCCTGACATTCCAACTCGTAACGTTCGGTCAGGCGTTGCAGGTAGACGTTTGCTCCATTGAGCAATTCTTTCAGTACGAAGCTCTGGGCAATATTTCGGAAATTCGTTCCTTTCTCGTCACCAAAGTGATGGCAAAGGCGGTCCCATTTCAGATAAACCTCCCGTAATTCGTCTGCACGTTTCTTCTCATCTTTTATCCGAGCAATGTTTTTCGCATTCTCTTCCAATTGGATTTTCAGTCGTAAGAGGGTCTGATTGCCTGCTGTGATCTTTTCATCCAAAGCAGTGATAAGACTATCTAGACTTTCAAGGGTTTCTTCTTCTTCCATTTCCGGCTTCTTACTTTGGTGTTCTTCCAGTTGGCCGGTTGTAAGTCTGAAGGCTGTCTGTGCTGCCACTTCTTCTTCTCTAAGCCTCTGCTGTCCGCTACGCAGAGATTCTATTTGTTCGTTGGAGTAGGAGGAAAGAGCGATGAGGCGTGCTTCGTCCATATCCGGGTGTGTGGTATAGAATGCTGTCAGGCTGGCTTGTAGCTCATCGAGATTCTTCCGGACAGACAGGATGTTCTGTTTCAGTCCGCCGACTTCAGAATTCAGCGTATTCCACGCCATTCCCAGATTCTTGATTTCCATTTTTTCCTTTGCCGTAAGATCCCTCCATTCAGGGAAAGCCGTACAGATCAGTTCTTGTGTGGCGGATATGCTGCTCAGTTCTTTATCGATGAGGGCGATGGCAGTTTTTAATTCCGCCTGTCTGTTCTGTGCAAGTTTATAATGCTCTGCGGATTTCTGTAGGCGTCCGATAAAAGCGGTAGGGGAGGTCTGCCACTCCGTTTGCCACCCTTCCCAAAGAATCAGTGGGCTGACGCGTTCCAGCGTAGTACGAACAATCTCTTTTTCACTTTCCGCCAGTGAATGTTTATTGGTGATATCGTTTTTCAGCTTTGTCAGATTCTTGTCGGCGGTGTCCAATGCATTCCGGGCGGCTTCCACAGCTTTCTGGTGATTATCCTTCAGATGTTGCAGCCTGGAAATATGGTTGGAGAGGGTTTGTATTTCATTTAGTTTGGCATTGACATTCTCCAGATTCAGTTTATTCTCCTGAAATAACTTTTCCAGTATTTCTTTGGTATTGTCGGAGATGCTTGAAATAGAACACCGACTGCATTGCTCTTCTGCTTCCGTTCGGGCAAGATCATGACCTTTTCGGGTCTTTTCTGTTGCCAGGCGGCTGTTCGCTATCATATTCTCGTAAGTTTTGACCTCTGCCCGGTTGCTGTTTAATGCTTGTTCCGCTTCCTTGTATTCTTTCTCTTTTGCTTCCAGCGACTGCCGGATAGGGGCAAGCATCGACTGAAAATCTTCGTCCTTGCTGAGTACCTCTATCTTCTGGCCGCATACCGGACACATATCTCCTATGGACAGACGGGCACGGGCTTCTTTGGCCCATTCCTCCACAGCTTCTTTTTGTTTGTCATAAAGCTCTTTGAGGTCATCGTACGCCTTCTTCTGAGTGTCGAATTCGTTTTTAAGTTTCCCGTTCCGGTTCTTGCCGGCTTGCAGATTGGTTTCCAGTGATTTCTCGTTTTCCTCTGCTGTGGCCAAAGCTGCCTTTTTATCTTCCAGTACTATCAGGGCATTTTGAGCTTTCTGCAAATTCTCTTTGATAGTCTCCAATGTACTTTTCTTTTCTTGCAAGGCATTTCGGTTCATGGAATCAAGCTGTGCGTTCAGTTGGTTTATTTCCTGTTGCCTGATCTGATTCTCTTTGCTTTTCAGATTGAAGTCATTCTCCTTATTTGTGCGTTCTTGCTCTTGGGCAGGTTGCTGCCGTACCAATTCTACTATCTGCTTTTCGTAAATGGAGATGCGGGAATGTGAGGAGAGCACGGCATTCAAATCGGTGACGATAGACTGGCTCTGCTCGAACATGGGCAGGAACGGTGCATGGGTTTGCAGATATTCTTCAGCAAGAATTAGTTTTGCCTGTTGCTCTTTCATATTCTCCTTCAGCCAAACGCAGCCACTGCTGAGGCGGATGAAATTCTGCTTCAAGCTTTCGGTTTGTTCGGCATTGATTTCTTGTTGCCACTGCTGCTGTTTGAAAGAGGAGAGCCAATTGCGGGCATCCGCAGTGTGATTCCAATCCTTTATCAGTAGTTCTTTCTGCCGGAAGTCATCCGATTGTAACTGTTCTTTCTTCACTTCCCAGATTCTCTGTTGGCTTTCTTGAGTAAGGGTGAGTTCAGTATTTCTTTTCAGCCAGTCACGTTTCAGTGCTGCTATGTTCTTTTGCCCGGTATTTCCGTTGATTTCGCTACTTAACGCAGCCATTGTTTCGTTAATTCCGGTCATTTCTTCTTCAGTCAGCACATGGATTCCTTCCAGTTTCCGGTTCTGATTCTCATAGTCTACGCGCTTTTCTTTCGTTATGGCATAAATCCCTGCACCTATTTCAGAATAAATTCCGGTACCTGTCAGTTTCTCCAGGATGTCCGATTTCTCACTTTCTTTGCTCTGAAGAAACTTAGTGAAATCTCCTTGAGCCAATAGGGTGGTGCGGCAGAATTGCTCGAAGTTCAACCCTACGGCTTCTTGTATTTCCGCTTTGATTTCGTTTCTCTTGGTGAGTTGGAGGTTGGTTTTGCAATTCTCCAACGTCCATTTAGTGTCTTGAATGGCACCGGATGCTTTCCGATGTGCGCGGGCTACGTACCATTTGGCGATGTAAGGTATTTCGTTTGATCCGATAAATTCCAGTTCTGTCCAAGCTTCACTGGTATTTCGTCGCATCAGTTGGCGGCTGTCGTTTATAGCCACATCTTCCTTTTTAGAAGAAAACGTTTGCCCTATATCCCGGTACTTTTCATTTGCTGTGCGTTCCATGCGGGGCGTTTCATTATAGAGTGCCAGGCAAATGGCATCGAGTAATGTTGTTTTGCCGGCGCCTGTTTCACCACAGATCAGGAACAGGGATTCTTCACTTAAAGGGCCGTTCTCAAAATCAATGACGGCATCTTCTATCGAGGCCAGATTCTTTATAGTCAGTTTTTGAAGTTTCATAGTTCACCACAGATTACACGGATTAGCGCAGATTATTCTTTTCTCTCACTTTCTGTACGACACTGCTCATCAGTTCACAGAGTTCCTCGTCCATCTCTTCTCCTTCTGCCTCCTGATAATAAAGTCTGGCTATTTCCAGCGGAGACATTTCCTGCATTTCCTGGATGGAGATGTGCCGGGCTATGTAGTCTGAAGTTTGTTTTTCGCGGTTGGATTTGATATAGCAGTATTTACAGCTTTTTCCTCTTACGGCATTCGATGCCCGTTCATTGCAGTCGGGTGCCAGATAGTCTTTTATCAGAACATTCAGGCGGATATAAGCCGGCTTATCGTCCGGATATTCTTCCAGTAACTTTATGGCTTCTTCAAAGACTACCGGTTCCTTGGGGAGGGTGACGAGTGGTATTGGATTTTCTATTTCTATTGTCCTTATCTGTGGCGCTTCCCGTCCTTTAAATTCGACGATAGATACGGAGTGTGGATAAGCTTCGTCGAAACTGACGGGTAGGGGGGTACCGCAATAGCGTGCATGCCGTCCGTTTCCTTTGATGTTCTGCGGACAATGAATGTGTCCGAGTGCCAGATAATCGTATCCTTCGCCCATGGAACTGATGGGGACGTATTCTATTCCACCCACGGTTTCGTCATGCCCCGTCCGGTCGCTGCCTTCTATGGAGAGGTGTGCCATTAATACAACGGGCAATCCTCCCGTGTTCATTTTTCCTACTTCGTCCAGCAATGCCTGGAAGAAACGTGCTTGCCGTTCTTCGCGTGGCGTTTCAGTGTCCAGCATCGGGAAATTCTGTGGATAGACGTGGGGGACGGCAATGATATATCCTTTCAGTGCTGCTGCTTCATCTATTACTTCCACGATATGTTTTTCCAGATTCACCTCTTCCCGGGTGCGTTCGATGTTTCCCACGACTTTCACACCAAAATGGTTCCATAGACTGCTGTCTATTTCCAGTTTAGAACTGCTGTCGTGGTTTCCGGCAGTTACCACAATCGTCATTCCGGGACATGCCCTGTGAATTTCGAGCATACCATCCGTGTACATCTTTTGTGTGGCTGCCGATGGGGTGGAGTAGTGATAGATGTCTCCGCTCACTACCATTGCATCCGGCATTTCTTCTGCTACGATACGGGTTAGTTGTTGCAAAAATGCTTGTTGCTCGTGGCTACGGTCATAATTATATAATGTATGTCCCAGGTGCCAGTCGCTGGTATGAAGTATTTTCATTGATATTATTGTTTTATGCTTTCAAAAGTACGCAGAATATGGAAGATACGCAATCCTCTTTAAAAATCTCTTTTCCAAAAACTGGGAATTCTCTGATTTTTAATTAGTTTTGCAGTCTAATTTCTCTATGATGTAGACCTTTTGTTCCTTGTGTGGTAAAGAATGGGTACACTTGGAGACTAAACTGTAATTTCGATGAAATATTTGCAAATAATAATCAGAGTGTTTATTATATTAGTTGCTTTTCTTTTAAATGCTGTTAATGTATTTGGCGAAGTATCCTCAGCATTTAAACCGGGCAATGAAGATAGAATATTGATTCTCAACGCATACAGTGGCTCTTCCCGATGGAGCAACGACTTTATCATCCCTATTTATAATTCTTATCAGCATAAAAATTCTCCTTATGTAGTGGATGTGGAGCACATGGGCAGTCAATTTATGCATTTACAAAATGCAGAAGAATTATTGGAATATGAAGAAGGTCTCTTTGGAAAATATGCAGACAATCCTCCAAAACTCCTGATTCTTTTAGGTAGTGCTTCCTGGGGTTTGCTGAGAGATGATATAGAAAAACAATGGAAAGATGTCCCTGTGATTCTTTGTACGGAGACGGATTACGTTGGTCCGCAAGAGGCTTATCTGGAGAGGCGCGCCATTCCGGTAGAAGAGAGAACTCCCTTGAAAGATTATAAAGGAGATTTGTCGCTGACTGTATTCTATGTACCTGCATATCTCAAAGAGACAGTTTCGCTGATGCAGGATTTGATGCCTGAAATGGATGAGTTGATATTTCTGTCGGATGCCCGGTATATAAGTGCCCAATTCCGTTCGGATTTAAAAGAGATTGTGAGCAAGAACTTTCCCGAACTTGAAATAAAGGATTATGTTGCCGGTGTAATGACTACTGATGCATTGGCGGATTCATTGAGCCATGCAGAGGCAAACAGCGGAGTTCTCTTTTGCTCATGGCATCAGGATACTCAAAAAGGGAATGTCGTATTAACCAATAATATTTCTAGAATTCTGAGCTATTATTCCTCTTCACCTATCTTCTCATTAGATAATACCGGATTGCAGCGGAACGGTCTGGTAGGCGGCTATTTCTTTGATGAAAAAACTGTTGGAAGAAAAGTGGTTGAGATTACCAACGGTGTTTTATCCGGCGTCAACGAGAAAGGAGCCCGTATCGTAGACTGTGGTGTGCCTACTCCCATGTTCAACTATTACGATCTTATGGAAGCCGGATTATCGCCTGGCTTGTGTCCTCCCAATTCAGTCTTTTATATGATGCCGCCCTCTTTCTGGGAACAACATAAATATAGTGTCATAATTGCCATTGTAGTCATCATGCTCTTGTTTATGTGGCTGCGGATGGGGTGGCTGTCCAGAGCAAGAAAAAAGCAGGAAGAACAGATCAGACTGATGACCAGTTATCACAGTTTGTTTGAGAATATGCCCATCGTTTATTTGAAACAGCAACTGATTTACGACTCTGCGGGAAAGATTGTGGACTATATCACTGTAGAAGCCAATCCACGTTTTGAGAAATACTTCAAATCCATGGGTGAGGTCATTGGCAAAAAAGGAAGTGAGGCGGATCCGAAAGGTTTTGAAAGGATGTGCCACCTCTATAGCATGGTTACTTCCACTCAAAAGGAACTTTCTTATCAATACTATTACGAAAATATAGGTAATTATTTCAATGTGATTCTGACGCCTTCCAAGCATAAGGGATTCATTGATGTTTTCTGCGTAGACAATACCGAACTGGCCGAGACACAACAGATGTTGCGTTCCGCTAATCATAAATTGTCAATGTCGCTGGATGTGGCGAATATCGTTCCCTGGAAATGGGATCTGGAAAAGGGTACCATGCTCTGTGATGTGAACCGTCCGGTGGAGCTTAGCCATGACGACAGCATGATGAACGAAGATCAGCTTTCCGTACCCGATTACCAATATTTTGCCAAAATCTGTAAGGAAGATAGGGAACGGGTAAAGAAAGCCTATAAGGAACTGACGGAAGGTAATGTTTCTAAAATTAAGGAAGAATATCGTGTGATAGTCCGCAAGAATGGCGTGGCGCGTTATGAATGGGTTGAGGCTCAGGCCACGGTTGATAAGCGGGATGAAAAGGGCAATCCGATTACTTTGATCGGTTCTTCTCTCGTGATCACCGGGCGAAAGAAAATGGAAGAAGATTTGATTACGGCAAAAGAAAAAGCAGAAGAATCCAATCGTCTTAAATCAGCTTTCCTGGCTAATATGAGCCATGAAATACGTACCCCGCTCAATGCCATTGTCGGTTTTTCCAGTATTCTGGCGGATGCGGAAGAGCCGGAAGAAAAAGAAGAATACATCAATATTATCGAGAACAATAATACCCTGTTGTTGCAACTCGTAGGAGATATTCTGGATCTTTCCAAGATTGAGTCCGGAACACTTGAGTTTGTCTATTCTGATATAGATCTGAATGCCTTGTTTCAGGAGTTGGAAGAATCCGCCCGGCTTCGCCAGAAAAATGATGCGGTTGTCATCCGATATCTGCCGGAAATGCCGGATTGTTTTGTAAATATTGAGAAGAACAGGCTGACACAAGTGGTAACCAATATGATGAATAACGCTATGAAGTTTACCCCCAGTGGAAGCATCACTTTTGGTTATCATCTGAAAAATACTGATTTTCTCTATTTCTATATCACGGATACGGGATATGGAATTGAAAAAGACAAGAAAGATACTGTGTTCGGTCGTTTTGTAAAGCTTGATTCGTTCTCGCAGGGCACAGGACTGGGACTCTCTATTTGCCAAAGTATTGTAGAGAATCTGGGTGGTGAGATTGGTGTGGAATCGGAACCCGGCAAGGGCTCTACTTTCTGGTTTACTCTTCCTTATCGTCCCGTTGAACTCAAATCAGTGAGGGAACAGAAGGAACACCGGTTGAATAAAGTGGAGAGCAAACTCACAGTTCTGATAGCTGAGGATAATGAGAGTAATTTCCTGTTGTTCGAATCTATCCTGAAGCGTCAGTACAACATTCTCCATGCCTGGGATGGGGAAGAGGCGGTGGAGCTATTCAAGCAATACACCCCCCATCTGATATTGATGGATATCAATATGCCTAAAAAGACCGGTTACGAAGCTACACAGCTTATACGTGAAATGTCGCCGACGGTCCCGATTATGGCAGTGACAGCTTATGTCTATGCCGAAGATGAAGAACGCATTCTGAACAGTGGTTTTGATGCGTACACTTCTAAACCTATCAATGCTCAGAAGCTGCAAAGCGATATTGTGGACTTGCTTAAAAAGCAGCTGATATTTATGTAGGATGATCAGGGGAGGTATGTCATAATTAGCTTATACTTGCAAAGTATAAACTAATTATGATCATCTACTTAATTTTGCAACAGCTTCAGAATATATTTTCCGGGCATCACAATCCTTGCTTTCATCT
>OCPU01001269.1_pt1 | contig 20416 bp, 28 predicted proteins | sample 1538661 | NCBI WGS metagenome assembly OCPU01 (sample SAMN04571716, study PRJEB22368) | human gut metagenome | biome: human gut; material: stool | host: Homo sapiens | place: Luxembourg | collected 2012-10-19
CCGTTATTACCGTCATCTCCGCATACCTTTACAACCGCTCGCGTCTGTGCTACATATGCTTCTGTATCTGATGCACTGGCTATCTTATTCGCATGTTCCGCAAGGATTGCCTGCATTTCCGGGGACTGCATTAACTATCTAACGCCAGCACGGTTCAAAACAATCTTCGTCTTACCCATATAATGCCACCTGCCATTTTTGATTCCATTCTAACGGGATATTCTCTTCAATGCCTTGTTGCGGGAACCCAATCACCTGCCAAGACATTCCGAAGAAATCCACCCGGCAATCCTGCCAAGTGTGATTGTCTCCTTTCGGAATTGCAATATTGTATACCGCTTTCTTTCCGGTCAGATTTAATGCGTCCAGAATCTCCGTGGTCGATGCTGGAGCTACAAGCACATTCTCAATTGTCACTGGTGTCTCTCGGTATAACGGATGGTCAAATTCATCTTTTCCAATTACTGTCTTCTCATACAGTGTTACTGGAATTCCCTTGATCATCGATGCCATAAATATCCATCACCCCAACTCTCTGTCTTCTAAGACCTAGTCTGGATAACTCGGATTTCTTAATGAATAAACCGCCTCCAGGAATCAGATATGTTCCTGTCACAGAATAGCCCAGAGCTGATTGAGACATCTGTGTCATTGGCTCCGTGTCTGTCGATGTCATAAGTGTACGCGCTACCACGTCAACAGTCACAGATTTCGCAACATTCCGCAACGTCTCATTCTGTTCAATCATTTTATCCAAATCTTTTCCGACTTGTTAGCTTCATATCTCAGAGAATCCGAGACAACTGTCAGAAGCTGCTCTGCCTTGCTATACTCGGATTCCTTAAGTTCTCGCCACAGAATAGATATATCTTCTAACGTAGCAAATGGCTCCATTATTCTGTACCCTCTTGTGATTTATCTTTTCCAGCCCCCTGGTTTTTAGATGGCGTTTTTTTCTTCTCAGGCTCTTCATCAATCTCAGGTTTCCAGTTTTCACCAGAAACTCTTGTACTCGTTTCGATAATTGCGCCCGTTTTTGTATTTTTATACTTCATACTATACCTCCTTAATTCTTGCAAACCATTCTGGCACCAGGATTCCCCATCCCAGATATACTTCTGCACGGATATAGATCTGACCATATCCTTTTAAGTCTTTTCCCGAGTTGTCCGGATCACCATACTGAATAATTTCCATAGGAATTTCCTTTGAATATCCCCATTTAACCGCTCCCTGGAAGTCTCCAATAATACCGTGGTCTTTCGTTGTTCCGCCAGATACAGTTTTGTTGACGCTTGTCGGGATTCCGTTAAATGTTGCAGGTGATGCTCCAAATGCAAATTCCGGATACTGCTTGATTCCATTCGCTTTGACTTTTGCCATCGCTGATCCGAATGTCTTCGAAAGCGCGAGTCCTGTTACATCTCCTTCAGAACCATCTACTACCGCAATCGCATCTTCCAGATTCGCATCCGGTGTTGCTGACGCATAATCTACAGTTTGCGTAACTTTCGCATCAAAATGATTGTCTCCAATTACGGAAGATGCTGTTCCTGTTCTTGGGTTAATACCATGCATAGCTGCAAGGTCAAGTCCCTTCGCTACTTTCTTCGCAAATCCATCATTAAACGCTGTTAAAATATCCAACTGCTCTTCTTCTGTAGCAATCATAAATTCATCAGAGATTCTTGTACCATATTCAAACTTAACCGGTGCGATAGTAGTACCGCCTTCGGTTTTCTTTCCATTCTCTGCGACAATATCAATTTCATTGTCCATAGAAAAAATCATTTCTTTCAATCCATTGAACGGAATCGGTGTCTGACCACATAATGCAGCCAGTGCTGATTTCCCTTTTACTTTTGTAATAAGATCTTTAACCAGTGTAGGGTCAAACATTGTTCCTTTTGATGTTGCCATAATTTTTTATTCTCCTTTCAAACTAGCCAGCATGCCTTTCATTGCTGTCTTTTTGTCATCAATTTTTTGCGGATCTCCTCCTGCAAGTGGAGGAACATCTTTTTTTCTCAAGAATTTTGCCATTGTCTCGGCATCTTTCTTAATTTCCTCTTCATCAGATCCGCTTAATCTACCTGCAAGTTCATATGGGATTCCATTTTCATGTGCAACTCTCATCTTGAGAGAACTGGTCTCGTATCCCTTGATCTTGCCCTGCGCCTCTTCAAGCTGTTTCTTGTATCCGAGGTTCTTTTCTCCATCACCGTTAATTTCCTTGTTCAACGCTGCAATCTGCTGTTCAAAACCATCGGATTTTGCTTTTAGATCATCATAATCTTCTGCTTTTTTCTTGTAATCATCAAAGCCTTCATATTTTGCTTTCACTCCCGCAATGCGCTCTCCGATTACTTTATCAAGCTGCTCCTGTGTTGTAATTGGTGTAAATTCTGCCATTTTTGTTGCTCCTTTCTCCATTAACCGCTGGGTTGCGTAATATGCAAAAAGACACCCTGTTCAAGTGTCTTTTAACAACTAATTCTTTGTTTTCTTTTCTTGGTTTTTGTCTCACTGCACGCCCAGTATGCAAGAATTATACTGTCAAGCAATGCAACTTCCATTTCCTCTTTCATTGCCTTGTAGCCAAAACCTCCATTGGTCCCAATCGACCGTTTTTCACAGTTACTTACTACCTGTACCAGTGACGGCTGACCAGAATGAACTATATTCCTCTGATATAATCCCTGTTCGAATGATGCATTTGCTGCAATGATTTCCTTCACAGTGGGTAGGTGTGAATTCTTTATACCATAATCTTTCATTTCATTTTCCATTAACTGCTGCCCTGATGCACCATCAATAATCACCTTCCTTGCTTTCCATTCTTTCAAATATGCTAATATCCATGTATCTCCTGCACGTACCTCACGGCAATCAATACATTCAAGAAATATCTTTCCATCGTTTGTTTTAGATGCAACTCCCATTGCCACATTCCCATCTTTGCTGTATTTGATTCCCACAAAAAGATCTCCTGTAAGCTCCGGTGGGTCATCAGCTTTTAGTTCATTCCATTCTGTTGCGCTGATAGCTGATTTCTGATTATAGCGAATCCATAATCCTAATCGCTGGATATTAAAATCAATCGGATCTGAACCGATCTCATCAGTTACAGATCTTTCCGTGAATACTGTTCCTAGAGATGGATTTGTCTCATACCAGGCGTCTATATCTCTTATATCTGTCTGCTCCGGCACTGACCATTCTGCCCACCCGGAGTTAACCGTTTGTCCTTCCAAGGTTGCCTTACGGAATTTTGTAAAAACCGTTCCGGAGCTGACTGGAGTTGGTGGTGTTCCGCAAAATATTGTCTGTGGATTCTTACTATCTGTTACGACATATTTTAATGCGCTCTCCTGATCATCTTGGTACTCTTGTGCCTCATCGATAATCAGTAAATCAAATCCTTCTCCCAGACCACCTTTTGATGTTCTGGTTCGGAATTCGATAATTCCACCGCCAGCAACTTCCAAATGTTCTTTTCCAAATGCCTTATACGAAGAAACGACCTCGATATTTGCTTTCTTTAGCAAATTCGAAAGTCGTTCCCATGCGCTGTGTGTAGTTGTGGTTCTATGTGCTGTATGTAGGATTCTTTCGCCTTTCTTTAATCCATACATCTCTCTTATTGCAACAATTTCATTCTTTCCATTACGCCTTGGGACTGAATACCCGAATTTGGTATGTACCCATAACCCCTCTTCGTTTACGGCCAAAATGTCTGACAGCAGAAGCTCCTGCCACTCCTGTGCAGTTCTTCCTGTCGAATTGTAAATGTCTATCGCTTCAGCTCCATATGTTGAAGAATAAGGCAGCACGACAGATTGCGTCGGGGTCTGCCGCCCCTTCCTTATTTCTCCCATGTAGCCTCCTCAAAAATATAAGCCACCAGAATAATCTGGCAGCTTAATTGATTTCTATTATATTTTTTACCTCATCTAGTGGAATTCCATAAAATACTTTTCCGGCATCTAATTCTATTTCTTCTTTTCCAGATGATGTATCATACTCACTCTCCGTATTAGTTATAATACCTTTAAAACTTTTTCCTCCGACATCTCTTACGATGACTTGTTTACCTATGAAGCCTTTTATTTCCTCGTATGTCATAACTCTCACCTCTTTTTACTTGGATAATCTGGAACTATATGCATTCCATCTTTAGCGTAGTGAATCTTAAACACAGATGTCTCTGCACTATTTCCGTTTCGATTATCAACAACTACTCCTATGATTTTATCATTTGTCGTTATGATTTCTTTTGAATCCCAATTACCTTGACTATTATATTTAATAATTCCTGTCCCTGAAAATTTCTTTACTAGCGATTGAATTTCTTCGTTCGATACCGTAATGTAAGAAGGTCCAAATTGTCCTTTTGCTTCCAGACTCTTTTTTCTGGCTTCATACATCTTTGTCCCTTGTCGATGTATTTCCTGTCGTGATGCAATTTTTTCACGATTTTGTTCCGGAATTATCTTTTCCCGTATATTTCGTATAATCGCATCTGATTCCGGACTTAATCCCTGCAGTTTTCTTTCTTCTATTTTATCAGATTCTTTTTCGTATTTCCATTCTTTTGTCCATACATTTTGCTTTTTACCGTCTCCCGGATAATACTCAACAATGCAATCACAATTATCATGTCTCCGAAACACATCTTTAGGAACATCTGGATATACATATGTTCCGGCTACCTGATTACACCATTCACAGCAATGTCCAGATGATCTCCGTATAATCTTTGGTCTCAATCCAGCTTTTGCATGAAAATCTGCATTTTTCTGAACAGTATCGTCCATTGCTTTCTGAACCAAATTCCGTACAGGTGCATCGAGAATCCATTTCACATCGTCGAAATATTCTTCACTTGAAATCCGATTTACAATACCGTCTATATTATCCTGTTGGATTTGTGCTCTTATTGTTTTAATTCCAATGCCTGCTGCTTCGTTCACGATCTGCTGTACAATAGCTGCATTATCTGCCACCATCTCATAAGCTCCCCTCAACGTCGGGTCCAATACTCTGGAAGCAATGTTATAATACATCTTTCCATCCGGCAATATATCAGATGATAAATTGTCCGAATATGATTGCGCTAAGATTTTCCCAATCTCTTGTGCCACCTCGTTCGCTTGGCTGTATGAAGTCTTACCTCTCTGTGCCTGTTTCTTGAAGTTTTTAATGATGCTGCTCTTTTCAATATCATGATAGAATTGTTTCTGTATCTTCTCCAAAAGTCCTGGTGTGATGTCCTCCATAGTCTACACCTCCGGAGTTACTGGCAGATTGCTCATGTTAATTCCAGTTAAATCTCTTAAGTTATCTGCATTGAAATATCCTGGCACTGCCTGGTTAATCTTAATTGCTCCATCCCCAATATTGGACAGCATTGCTGCATCTGGTTCAAACACTGGCTCCCAGATTGGTGTAGTCATATATACCTGGTTCCGGTAATATTGATAATCATCACGTAGGCACGCAGCCAGATAGCCAACATTCAGAAATCCACTGCCAAATGCTCGCTGTGCTTTCCTTGCTGTCAGTCTCAGATTCTCGTGTGATGCCTTGATTGCTTCCTGGCTAGCCGGATTCTCCGTTGCAAATCCTAGATCATCTAATGTCAGCCCGGTCTCTCCAGCAAACAATGCAGCAAACATTTTAAGCTGATCTAGATGTGGTGCCATAGACTGCTGCTGGAACTGTCCCAAGGTTGGCGAACCTCCGTCCTCGTCCTTATCAAATTGCAGGAGGCTTGATACGGTAGCTTTCCACTTATCCATCTGTTCCGCATCTGGATCCAGACCAACTACATATTTTTGCGGAAATGAGTAGAACTCGGCTGTAATCTCAGACCGCTTCAAGGTTCTCATGGCCGATTCTGTGATTGACATACATGCCCGGCTGATTCTAGAATGTCCAAATGCTCTCTTGGCATCTGGCCGGAATATAATTGGCACTAATAATGGTGCTGGCACATTCTCTTCAAAAAGTTGATTCGGAATTCCATTTCTGTATATTACCGTCCACCCTTCCACAAAATAAGCCTCTACAGTCGCTTTTCCGCAATCGTCACGTTCCAGAACCGCATAGCCTTCCGTAAGAAGATTCGTAATTGGATTAATAATGCCAGTTGCATTCGCCCCATCAATTACCTGCAATCTCGGGAAATCATCTTCTCCCTTCGATATATATATGAAACAGCAGGAAGAAATCAATGCCGACAACGTCGCAGAATCGTACAGAATATCTGGATTGTTCATCCTAAATATCCCAGTCATGTCAAAATTATCGTCACGGAATCCTCTGAATTCAAGCCTATCCGCAATCGAATCTACAGCTTTTGCATTCCAGCCAAGTACAGCCTGCAACCATTGTAGGCTGGGCGGCGTAGCGATCCCCATGTCCCGTGCTATATTTTTCATCTCATAGAATTTATACCGTCTTAAGACTCGGTTTCGCTTTCGATTCAGCTTTTTTCTCAGGTACTCTATGCCTCTGTACTCTGCCATTTATTTCTCCTTTCTACGCTATTTTTTCCGGCGTGTGTTTTTTTTCGCAGTGACGGTGTGAAGTCCGCGCGCGCCCACGGTGGGGGAGGTATGCCCCCTGTCCATTAAAATTATTTAGGTCTATAATCACTCCAATTGAATGTATGTGGCAGTACACGGTTCCCTAATATTTCATCTTGCTTTGTCACACTGTTATCTATCAACTTGTCGCTCTTCTGTCTATTGCATGTCCAGTGCGCCAGTTGCATATTGTCTATATCACTCGGATGACCGCCCTTAGCAATCGGGATTATATGATCAATGCAAGGTGATAGCGGATGCGGATACTTTAAAGAAAAGTCTACTGGTTTCCCACATATTCCACACACGGTCTGTGTTGCATATATTTTCTTCTTATTCTTTTCAAACGCTCCTCGATGAGTCCCATCTTTATCCGGTCTATTTCTTTTCATGTATTTCACGTTTCCTTTATAAGAAAAGACATCCGATATGCCGGATGTCTTCGTTGAACCTGTAATCGAGCCGACGGTTTTCCGCCTTTGGCTCAAGTATTATTGTAAATGAGAATCATGGGAATTACGGGACACTTTTAAAAAGTTTTCAATTCTTTTTCCAACTCCACTTCTTCCCATATGTACTCGCTTTCCAACTTCTCGCAATGTTACATTTTTCCTTCCGTCAATAAAATAGATCCTGAAAATCCGGTGAGTTATGCTGTCTTTGATATCATCTACAAAACGTTCTATCTCCTCACATTCTTTCTTCAGTCTTTCTTTTCTCTCCATATCACGAATTTGTAGCCGCTCATACTTTTCAGAATCAAAACCCGTCACACTCTGTGGCATCGGATATCCCTTGCTGTAATCGAATATAACATCATTCCCGATCATCGTATCCGATTTCCATCTATTATTAATTGCATAGTCAAGTTCCAGTATTTCTGCCTTATTGCTCCTGTATGACAGTAGTCTTTCCTTTGTCATCTGTTCCAATAATATCTGCTCCTTTCCCCATACTCTTTCTTTAGCCCTTACCACAATGCCTGCCTTCGTTTTCTGCCTTTTTTGTACACCGTGCATTCTGCTGCCGGCATTCCTCTGCTATGCCCTTCTATTTCTATGTAACTGCAATTGCCTACCTGATCATGTCTTCCCCTGTATATACAAGTCTTACAGAGATGTCTGTCCGCATTGGGACCGTTTTTTTCTTTGTTGTAGCCGTCCTTCTTTCGTCTTCCTGGTTTTCTCCCAGACATCTGTTCTCTTATTCCGGCCAATCCGACATATTGTACATAGTCCCTTACTTCCCAGTATTTTAATCCTGTGGCTTCTGCAATTTCTTTATTTGTTTTTTTGTCGAGCACCATCTTTTCAATGATCTTTGCCTGTTCTTTGCTTACTTCTTTCAACACCGCTCCTTTCTCCTCCGACTGCTGCCATCCTGCTGCCGCCGGAGGGAATCTATATCAACCGGTCACTTTTGTGATACAATCACCGGCAAGTGCAAGCTATTTTTTATCATTTCCAATCAGCTTATCGAATAGGTCTTTTGCTTTTTCCAATCCGTCCAGGATGCTATCCCAGATCTGCAAGTCCAGGATTTCTCTTGCCCAGTCATAACATAATGGATAGAGAAGCATTGTAGTCGCAACTGTGATTACGAATGCTGTTATTTTCTCCATCTTTGTCACCTGCCCGCTCCTTTCATGAATTGGTTGTACATTCTTTTCTTCCACCCTGTTTCTGGCGGTGCCGGTCTACGGTTATGTTCGGCCAGAGTCCTTATCAGACCTTCGAATTCTGCTGCCGACTCATCCGAAAGTTCTTCCTTCAAGTTGACATGCTCATCCAGCTGAATCCGTATTTTTTAAGAATGTCTTTCCTCGTCATTTCCTAACCACTTCCTCCTTCTCCAGTCTTTGTATCTGCGGATTTGATATTCTAACCATGATATTTCCTTAAATGATTCTTCGGATTCTTTAAAATATCTGTTTATTTTCACTTTCTTCCCATCCGGTTTTTCTATGTAAATTATTGCTTTTGTATCATAATCTCCATTTTTAGGATCTGTGAGTAACTCATCACAAACTATTTTGTCCGGTTTATCCGCCGGTGCGTATGGCATCGTGATCGGATACATCGCATCATATATACTTCCGATAAATCCATTGTGGTATCCATAATTAGGATGATTGCGATTAACACAGTAATACCTATTAGTGTCTGAATACTTTATTTCTCCATTCGGAGTTACTGTTTTAAACAAGCTACTCATTCTCGAACACTGATAATGTTTTCCTTTCTCATCTGTCCATGATCTTTTCCACATTTCCTCTGTATCTTCTATCGGAGTCAGTGGCTTTCCATCGATCAGTCTATTCAAAATCTGTTTTGTGAATCCGATACTCATACCACTGTGACCATCTTCGCATAAGCTCTCAAATGCCTTTAATGCACTTTCGTAGCAAGCGCATCCATAATCAAATTCGCCTTCTTTTCTATCCGGATTTTCTCTTTTGCATGCGATTTCAACTTCATTTTTTGCCCATTCTTGTAAACTCATTCTTTATCTCTCCGTTTCTTTTGTAAGTACTTCATGCCAATCTTTTGGGTGTTTCTGTATCATGATTTCTTTCTCCTGTCCTCCGTTTCCCATTTACACATATCCCACCATTCGCAGAATAAGCAGCATCCCAGGCACCGGTTTGTCAGTACCATTATGGACCAGTGTTTTAATTTTTCTTTTATCTCCATGTCATTCACCTCTTCTTATGCATCTCAACAGATCTTCTATGCCTTGTTCATAGCCCTCTTTATACTTCTGCGCTTTTTCAAGTTCTCTGCTGCATTTGACGCTCGCTTCATGTTGCAGTCTGTTGGCCGCTTCTTCTATCTGGTCATATTCCTGGCTGTTCAATGTTTCCACCGCCTTTCACCAATTCGATTGCTTCTGTATATGCCTGTATGTAATCTTCTGCTGTATTATTGGCAATTTCATCAAGCTTATCCGCCGGTTTTTCTACCATTAATTTTCCGGCATATTCTATCTTGTCTTCCAGTTTCTTTACAATTATGATAAAGATGAAGAATCAGAACCCGAGATCAAAGAACCCGCATCAAAGATTGTTACAACGGAAGATGAAATTGAAAGTTTCTACATTATTCGCGGACTTCTTGCGGGTATCGTACCCGTTGAAGATATAGTTCACCGTGATACCGAAAGTTATTTTGGAATTCTATATAAAGACAATAATAGAAAACCGATTTGTCGCCTCAATCTTGATGCAAGAAATAAACAACTTCTCATCCCGGATGCTAATAAAAAATTCGAGCGTATTTATATCGACTCTTTAAACGATTTGTACAAATACAAAAACCGTTTAATAGAAGTTGTAAAGAGATATATGTAATTCATCCAGTATCTCTAACCATAAATACACTGCCCTCTTGATACGAAAGTATTTATATGGCGGAGATATCTGATTGAATAAATATCTTACTTAAGAAAAGAGGTACCCACATGGGATTAGGCGATATTTTCAAAATCGGCCAATTCAAAGCTGAAATAGAACAGTTAAAAGAAAGTAATCAACAATTACAAAACAAAAACACTGAGCTGCAGAATCAGTTGCAAGAATTAGGAGCTTTCGATTACTACAAAGTAAAAGAAATGACTGAACAGCTTGAAAAAGAGCATTCTCAAAGAATCGAGCAGTTAAAAAACGATTATGAAAACCAAGAAGAACTGCTTACCAGTGATTTGAATTCAAAAATAAAAACTTTAGAGGAAACTATTTCTGAAAAAGAGGAAAAATGTGAAGAAACATCAAATAAATTAAATGAATTAACTCTTGAAGAAACGAAACTTTCAAAAAATATAAGAACACAGACTAATAAACTTAATAGGTCAAAAGAACTTGTAAAAGCAATCAATTATACATTTGACAAATACTTAAATTACGAACCCGATCAAAGTGCTTTTAGTTTTTCTGAATATCAATTATCACAATTAGAAGAAATCAGTCCATCTGTTATCCTTAAGCTTCACTGCATGGACGTGAAGGACTTAAGAAAAGCGTATCGCCAGAATGATAAGCAGATTGATTCTGTACTTCAAAAATATTCTGCACGATATACGACAAAAGCCAATCAAGCCATTTATAAATTGATGGTCATCGCATTAAGATCTGAACTGCAGAATATTTTATATAATTTAAAATATGAACAACTGGATACTTCTATTGAGGACGTGAAGAAAGTCACCCAGAAATTCTTAAAAGTAGCCGGCGAAGGAAATCAGAGTATTGCTGGAACCTTAACGAAATTTATCGGTGAAATAGAATACCTTTTTATCAATGCCGTAAAGATTGAATACAACTACTATGTAAAGAAAGAACAGGCTCGTCAGGAACAATTAGCTATTCGAGAACAAATGCGTCAAGAAGCACAAGAGCGAAAAGCTCTGGAAGCCGAACGTAAGAAAGTTGAAAAAGAAGAGTCAAAATATAATACAGAAATCCAAAAATTAAAAGATCAGTTAGAGTCCGCTAAAGAAGAAGAGTTGGAAAAACTCAACGCACGTATTCTTGAATTGCAATCACAACTTGCAGATGTTGTTGTTAAAAAAGAAGAAATATCAAATCTTGCCAACGGAAAAGCTGGAAACGTTTATGTTATCAGTAATCTCGGTTCATTCGGTGAAAACGTATTTAAGATTGGTATGACACGAAGACTTAACCCACAGGATCGTGTAAATGAATTAGGTGATGCTTCTGTTCCGTTTAAATTCGATGTTCACAGTTTCATCTTCTCCGATGATGCAGTCGGCTTAGAAAAGAAATTACATACTATTCTTAATGATAAGCGTGTAAACAAAGTTAATATGCGAAAAGAATTTTTCTACACAAACATAGATGAATTAGAAGATCTCGTTACAGAAATAGAGCCTACCGCTGAGTTTAATAAAACTATGTTAGCAGAAGAATTTAGACAATCATTATCTTCTGACGAAAACTATTCTAATGATTATATTGCTGATGGCGATGAGGATGATGAATAAATGTAATTAATAAAAAATCCCCGGTGCCTATCAAACACCGGGGAAATCCCGAGTAATATATACGGCGAAGGATCCGCTCGATACAGTACTCCCTCAACAAGAATATTGTATCACAAAAATCCGGCACCGTATAGGTGTTATTTTTGTACCCATTTTTGTGCGACGTCGCACATATAATTACAGGAAGGTGATACAATGAGCGTAAAATATGCATACGGCTACATCCGGGTATCCACTCACGATCAGGAAGAAATCTCTCCGGACTCCCAGGAGCATCTCCTCCGGGACTATGCAGCCAAGAACAATATTGTAATCCTGAAGATCTTCACAGATCTCGGTATCTCCGGAAGAAAAGCCAATAAGCGTCCCGGCTTCCAGGAGATGATCGGACTGGCCAAAGGTGATGATCATCCGGTTGATCAGATCCTGGTATGGAAGTTTTCCAGGTTCGCCAGGAATCAGGAAGAAAGTATAGTATACAAATCTCTGCTAAAGAAACAACACAATGTAGATGTCGTGAGTGTGTCCGAGCCACTCTCCGACAATCCTTTTGGCAGCCTGATCGAGCGTATCATCGAATGGATGGACGAATACTACTCTATCCGGTTATCTGGCGAAGTGTATCGAGGTATGAAAGAAAATGCACTCCGCGGAGCATACCAGGCACGTCCGCCGCTTGGCTACAAGGTTGTGGAGCATGGCAAGCCGCCGGTGATTGTTCCGGAAGAAGCAAAGATTGTTCGGACTATATTCGAAAAATACACAAATGAAGGTATGAGCTTCTTCGACATTACCAGATACCTAAATTCTTTAGGACTCAAGACTTCGCACGGAAAGCCATTTGAGCGAAGATCTGTCGAATACATCGTCCAGAATCCTTCCTATTGTGGCATGATCCGGTGGAACCGGACAGAGAACAGCACCAATCGTATCAAGGATAAGGACGAATGGATTGTTACAGAAGGGCAACAGCCGGCTATCATATCAAAGGAATTGTTTGAATCGGCGCAGAAACGATTTAAGGCCACCTACAAGCCGGTCGGCAAGCGCCCCTCTTCCACTTATAAGCATTGGCTTTCCGGACTGCTGAAATGCCCGGATTGCGGACGCACCTTAACCTCAACCACTATGAAACGAGTCAATGGGGAAAAATATTCTTACTTCTCCTGCTACGGATATAGCAAAGGAAAATGCAAAAAACCGAACGGCATCAGCTCACTGGTTCTTGAAAAGGAAGTTCTGGCCAGTATCAAAGAAGTATTGGATACCAAAGATATTGTCTATGAATTGCGTGAATATCAACCCACAGAGCAGTTTGATGAGCGCAAGGCTATAACAGAACAATTGAAAAGTTTAACCGGCAAAGAGGAACGAATAAAAGCCTCCTACCGGGAAGGGATTGATACACTGGAAGAATATAAAGCGAATAAAGCTATCATTCAGAAAGAACGTGAATCCTTAGAACAACAATTAAAGGAATTGAAAACGGCAGCTCATAAATCCGATCAGGATCCGGCAGATGCTATGCTTCAGAAGGTCCGGAGTGTGTATGATATTCTCATCTCCAACAATTATACATACATTCAAAAGAACGAAGCCCTGAAGCAGATCATCGACAAGATTATCTACGATCGCAAGAACGATTCTCTCAAAATCTACTTTTTCTTATACAGGTAAAATGCCCGCAACCCCAGTAAAATCAAGGGTTTGCGGGTACTTTATAGGTTATGACAATTTGGTTGGGTCTTTCCCACATACGCACTCTCCGTCACCCAGATCTCTCATGTAGGCGCAGTTCCTGTACTCCTGTTTAGCAGATGGTGTCTGCCACATTCTCTGTCCCATCGGTATCGCCTCCTATGTAAACTAGATCAAACAGTCTCTTAAGCTGTGCCGGTGTATATACCAGTTGGCCATCAGTACTTACCCATCCGGACATTACGATCAAGCCTTTTTCGATGTCATTTTTACAGTTATATTCGTTCAGAGTTTCTTTGGCCAGCTGCAGTCGCTTGGCAAATTCTTTCTCTGTCAGTATCTTGGGTATCTCATACATTTTTTCTTACCTCCTTCACCTTACAAGCAACCAGATAAATAACATTGCATCAAATGCAAGTCCGATTGCGGCGCCGATCAGAAACTCAAATATTGTTTCCCTGATGATTCTCTGCCATTTTGTTCTTGGTCCTCTTCTTTTCATGCTTGTCCACCTCCCCTACCGCCTAAGCGGTTTTCTCTTTCTGGTATCCCAGATATCCAACAGCTACACGATTCAACTCATTCACGATCTTTGCTCGTTCCTCTGCAGATAATGTAGCCATGTCTCTCTCTATTCCATCGATAATCACGATGTTAATATGTTTCAAACTGCATCACCTCTTTATAGGTTATGTGGAATGGTTTGTACTTGTTGCGGTTCTCTGGTATAATTTTCCTATCAAAAGATGAAAGGAAAATTAACATGCTTTCGTTTGTATCAAGCATTAATTTAGGAAAAATTATAAATATTTTATTAGAACCATCTGTCACGCTCACGCTTGGCATCTTTACTTTACTAATTAGTCGAAACTCTAATCTCTCTACTGTAGCTCGTGAAAGACTCGATAAGGTCTATCACCCACTCTTTTTAGAAATTGAACCTTTTCTTTACAAAAAAGTATCTCTCGATGATATATCCCCCTTTCTTTCTAAATACTATGAATTAGAAAATTCACACTCTCTTCTTATTGACCCTGTTTTACGTCAAGAGATTCGTTGGCTTGAAAAACCATCTGCTCTGCAGGAGAATAAATATGGCTATAATCAATGGTTTCGAATTTGTGATCAAATTTCAAAAACATATGACAATTTATGTAAGCAAGCCCATATTCCTGTCCGCAGCATTTCTTATCGGATCAACTACGAACAATATCATTCAAAAATCCGCATGATATTCGCTTGTATATGGATTGAATTACCAGCAATTGCCTTTTTCAGTCTAATACTAGGTTTCTTGTCCACACGTCTTTTGATTGTTGCGTATATGTTGTTCTTACTATTTCTGTTGAAAATATTTTTGGACAACTTGTAATAGCACCATTATGTAAAGGAATATAATAGCTATCGTTTCTCTGGGATATTTGTTTATCAGATATCCCATTATTAAAGTAATTCCAACAATATACAGGCCAACCACGATTTCCAATTTACTCCCTCCCCTCTTCTGAACCTGTTTCATCTGTTGCAAATAAGTAAGCATTACGCAGCCTGTTCAATCACCGGAACATATCCATGCTTCTTCAATTCCTCATATAAGAAAAGTCTGCCTTTCTGCGTCCATTCAGTCTGCATCGTGACATCTGCTCTGCCGTCAGTTCTTGTAATATCAATAGTCCGGCTATGCACATATCCGCCATTCTGATATTTTGAGTACAGCACCCACTGTCCGCCGACCTTATACTGAATCTTCAATTCTTTAAGAATCTTGTTCAGTTTTCTTCCGCTCATTCCATAGTCTTTTGCGATCTGCGTAATAGTTACCAACGACTTTGACTGTAGAATCATATCCACATAATTGGCTTTTGGTTGCAGCTCTGTGATAATCTGCTGTTGCTCAACTACCTGCTCACCAAGGAATTTACATCTGCCTTTCAAGGACTCGATCGAATGGTTCGCCATCTTTAATGCTCTTGCCATAATCTGCTCCGGTGTGTTCCAAGCTTTCTCAAGATCTATGAAATACTGTCTACATTGCATTCCTTTTTCTGTCCTGCTCATTAAGCAGATATGTTTTGCCATTTCTGTTGAAATGTTGTAGTCTTGAATCTCTCTTGTTGCTCCATTATTTACAACCGTACCCGAAAGTACACTTGTAAAATCTTGTCCTGCAATAAAGCCTTTGCTGTTCACTTCAAACCATGCAGAAAATCTTTTGCTTATCCCCAAAGCTTCATGTAATTCTCTTGCTGATACTGTTGGTTGCTCTGTTTCGTAATTAATTTTTAATACTTCGTTCATTTAATCTCCTTTAAGTTTAACGTCGTTTAACTTTTTAACTAAAAAAATATTCATTATATTCATTCTCTGAAATGCAAAGCAATGAAGACCACTCATAAATATCTTTTTGCGAAAACCCTGTTTTGCAATTCAATTTTCTTGAAACTGAATTAGTCGATTTTCCAAGAGCTTTTGCAAAATTCTTGTGACTGCCATACTTCTCTATGATACGACCTTTTAGTTTCTTATATTGGTAATGCATGTTTAAACCTCCTTCCGTTTTGCTGATTACAGTTTAACACCGTTCAACTTTCGTGTCAACAAGAAAGTTGAATATTGTTAAACTTTTCTGTTGATAGTTTAACCTCTTTGTGTTACTATATAATAAAATACAGAAAGGATAGAGGTGAGTTAATGAAAAATGAAATTACCGCTAAAAGGCTAAGATTAGCTTTAGATAATGCAAATATGAAACCACAAGAACTTGCTGAGAAATCCAAAGTGAGTAAATCTTCTATTAGCCAATATGTTAATGGTTCTCATGCGCCTTCCAATATAAGTGCTGGAAAAATAGGCAAAGTATTAGATGTCGAACCATTATGGTTAATGGGATTTGATGTTCCTATGGAACGAATGGCTTTTAAAGATGCACCCAAAAACTTTCACTCTTCTTTTGATAATATAGAAAATTTTAAAGTTGCCTATGACAAAAGTAAATTACGCAGTAATAAATTGCTTAATTCAATAATGGAAAATGCTGAGCAGCTCAACAATGATAACAGAAAGAGCTTATTTGAATACTCGCAAAATTTATTATCAAATCAACGCATGGAAGAAGCTCTTCAAACAGATGCTGCACAGGCACGTACAGATATCACTGTTTCCAAAGGCACAGATACATCCGATGACGATATCATGGATGCTGAAGATTTCTAAGTCTTTTTTATCGGACAGGTGAATTATTATAATTATCTTGGAGGTGTTTACGATGAATGCTTATGAAGCACTTTTAGATGAAGCCTGCGATATCGGACTTACAGTAAAAGAGAAACCATTGAAGTATAACAACGGACGTATCAAAGGCAACCGGATAGCAATCCGGCAAGACATTGATACAGAAAAAGAAAAAGCCTGTGTCCTGGCAGAGGAATTAGGGCATTATTATACATCAGTTGGAAACATTCTTGATATGACCGTTCCTGAAAATCGCAAGCAAGAACGACAGGCAAGGCTCTGGGGATATAACCGTAGCATCGGACTACTCGGTCTGATCAGGGCCTATGAACACGGTTGTAAAGATAAATATGAAATTGCAGAATATCTGGATGTTACAGAAGAATATCTGGAAAACTGTATTAACTGTTACCAGAATAAATACGGGGAATACAAAACTGTAGATAACTACACAATTTATTTTATCCCCAACTTGATGATATTTAAGAAAATATAATATATAACTTGATTCATCCAGTATCTCTAACCATAAATACACTGCCCTCTTGATACGAAAGTATTTATATGGCGGAGATATCTGATTGAATAAATATCTTACTTAAGAAAAGAGGTACCCACATGGGATTAGGCGATATTTTCAAAATCGGCCAATTCAAAGCTGAAATAGAACAGTTAAAAGAAAGTAATCAACAATTACAAAACAAAAACACTGAGCTGCAGAATCAGTTGCAAGAATTAGGAGCTTTCGATTACTACAAAGTAAAAGAAATGACTGAACAGCTTGAAAAAGAGCATTCTCAAAGAATCGAGCAGTTAAAAAACGATTATGAAAACCAAGAAGAACTGCTTACCAGTGATTTGAATTCAAAAATAAAAACTTTAGAGGAAACTATTTCTGAAAAAGAGGAAAAATGTGAAGAAACATCAAATAAATTAAATGAATTAACTCTTGAAGAAACGAAACTTTCAAAAAATATAAGAACACAGACTAATAAACTTAATAGGTCAAAAGAACTTGTAAAAGCAATCAATTATACATTTGACAAATACTTAAATTACGAACCCGATCAAAGTGCTTTTAGTTTTTCTGAATATCAATTATCACAATTAGAAGAAATCAGTCCATCTGTTATCCTTAAGCTTCACTGCATGGACGTGAAGGACTTAAGAAAAGCGTATCGCCAGAATGATAAGCAGATTGATTCTGTACTTCAAAAATATTCTGCACGATATACGACAAAAGCCAATCAAGCCATTTATAAATTGATGGTCATCGCATTAAGATCTGAACTGCAGAATATTTTATATAATTTAAAATATGAACAACTGGATACTTCTATTGAGGACGTGAAGAAAGTCACCCAGAAATTCTTAAAAGTAGCCGGCGAAGGAAATCAGAGTATTGCTGGAACCTTAACGAAATTTATCGGTGAAATAGAATACCTTTTTATCAATGCCGTAAAGATTGAATACAACTACTATGTAAAGAAAGAACAGGCTCGTCAGGAACAATTAGCTATTCGAGAACAAATGCGTCAAGAAGCACAAGAGCGAAAAGCTCTGGAAGCCGAACGTAAGAAAGTTGAAAAAGAAGAGTCAAAATATAATACAGAAATCCAAAAATTAAAAGATCAGTTAGAGTCCGCTAAAGAAGAAGAGTTGGAAAAACTCAACGCACGTATTCTTGAATTGCAATCACAACTTGCAGATGTTGTTGTTAAAAAAGAAGAAATATCAAATCTTGCCAACGGAAAAGCTGGAAACGTTTATGTTATCAGTAATCTCGGTTCATTCGGTGAAAACGTATTTAAGATTGGTATGACACGAAGACTTAACCCACAGGATCGTGTAAATGAATTAGGTGATGCTTCTGTTCCGTTTAAATTCGATGTTCACAGTTTCATCTTCTCCGATGATGCAGTCGGCTTAGAAAAGAAATTACATACTATTCTTAATGATAAGCGTGTAAACAAAGTTAATATGCGAAAAGAATTTTTCTACACAAACATAGATGAATTAGAAGATCTCGTTACAGAAATAGAGCCTACCGCTGAGTTTAATAAAACTATGTTAGCAGAAGAATTTAGACAATCATTATCTTCTGACGAAAACTATTCTAATGATTATATTGCTGATGGCGATGAGGATGATGAATAAATGTAATTAATAAAAAATCCCCGGTGCCTATCAAACACCGGGGAAATCCCGAGTAATATATACGGCGAAGGATCCGCTCGATACAGTACTCCCTCAACAAGAATATTGTATCACAAAAATCCGGCACCGTATAGGTGTTATTTTTGTACCCATTTTTGTGCGACGTCGCACATATAATTACAGGAAGGTGATACAATGAGCGTAAAATATGCATACGGCTACATCCGGGTATCCACTCACGATCAGGAAGAAATCTCTCCGGACTCCCAGGAGCATCTCCTCCGGGACTATGCAGCCAAGAACAATATTGTAATCCTGAAGATCTTCACAGATCTCGGTATCTCCGGAAGAAAAGCCAATAAGCGTCCCGGCTTCCAGGAGATGATCGGACTGGCCAAAGGTGATGATCATCCGGTTGATCAGATCCTGGTATGGAAGTTTTCCAGGTTCGCCAGGAATCAGGAAGAAAGTATAGTATACAAATCTCTGCTAAAGAAACAACACAATGTAGATGTCGTGAGTGTGTCCGAGCCACTCTCCGACAATCCTTTTGGCAGCCTGATCGAGCGTATCATCGAATGGATGGACGAATACTACTCTATCCGGTTATCTGGCGAAGTGTATCGAGGTATGAAAGAAAATGCACTCCGCGGAGCATACCAGGCACGTCCGCCGCTTGGCTACAAGGTTGTGGAGCATGGCAAGCCGCCGGTGATTGTTCCGGAAGAAGCAAAGATTGTTCGGACTATATTCGAAAAATACACAAATGAAGGTATGAGCTTCTTCGACATTACCAGATACCTAAATTCTTTAGGACTCAAGACTTCGCACGGAAAGCCATTTGAGCGAAGATCTGTCGAATACATCGTCCAGAATCCTTCCTATTGTGGCATGATCCGGTGGAACCGGACAGAGAACAGCACCAATCGTATCAAGGATAAGGACGAATGGATTGTTACAGAAGGGCAACAGCCGGCTATCATATCAAAGGAATTGTTTGAATCGGCGCAGAAACGATTTAAGGCCACCTACAAGCCGGTCGGCAAGCGCCCCTCTTCCACTTATAAGCATTGGCTTTCCGGACTGCTGAAATGCCCGGATTGCGGACGCACCTTAACCTCAACCACTATGAAACGAGTCAATGGGGAAAAATATTCTTACTTCTCCTGCTACGGATATAGCAAAGGAAAATGCAAAAAACCGAACGGCATCAGCTCACTGGTTCTTGAAAAGGAAGTTCTGGCCAGTATCAAAGAAGTATTGGATACCAAAGATATTGTCTATGAATTGCGTGAATATCAACCCACAGAGCAGTTTGATGAGCGCAAGGCTATAACAGAACAATTGAAAAGTTTAACCGGCAAAGAGGAACGAATAAAAGCCTCCTACCGGGAAGGGATTGATACACTGGAAGAATATAAAGCGAATAAAGCTATCATTCAGAAAGAACGTGAATCCTTAGAACAACAATTAAAGGAATTGAAAACGGCAGCTCATAAATCCGATCAGGATCCGGCAGATGCTATGCTTCAGAAGGTCCGGAGTGTGTATGATATTCTCATCTCCAACAATTATACATACATTCAAAAGAACGAAGCCCTGAAGCAGATCATCGACAAGATTATCTACGATCGCAAGAACGATTCTCTCAAAATCTACTTTTTCTTATACAGGTAAAATGCCCGCAACCCCAGTAAAATCAAGGGTTTGCGGGTACTTTATAGGTTATGACAATTTGGTTG
>OCPU01001274.1_pt1 | contig 20325 bp, 10 predicted proteins | sample 1538661 | NCBI WGS metagenome assembly OCPU01 (sample SAMN04571716, study PRJEB22368) | human gut metagenome | biome: human gut; material: stool | host: Homo sapiens | place: Luxembourg | collected 2012-10-19
CCGGCCTTGTAGCTGTCCTTGACGCTGTCGGCCCAGTAAGCCTTGACCCAGCGGGGGGCGTTGGTGGGGTCCTTCATGCTGGAGATGGCATTGACACAGCTCTGCTTGTGGATGGACACGCCAAAACCGCGGGTGATAAAGCCCACGATGGGGTCGCCGGGCAGCGGACTGCAGCACTTGGCGAACTTGATGGGGGTGTTGTCGAAGCCCTCCACCACCACACCGTCGGTGGCGTGGACCTTGCTCAGATCCACCTTGGCCAGCTGCTCGTTCTTGCCCTCCTCGCTCTTCCGCTTCTGCCACTCTTCCTTCAGCTTGGGCAGGCAGTTGGCAATGGTGATGCCGCCGTAGCCGATGGCGGCATACAGCTCCTCGGCGTTGTTCTGGCGCAGGCGGCGGCAGCAGCTGCCGATGAATTCATCCAGCTCGTCGTCGGGGATGAAGATCATCTCCCGGCGCAGCTCCCGGGCCAGCGTGTCGCGGCCCTCCTGGATGTTTTCCTCCCGGCGCATCTTCTTGAACCAGTTGCGGATCTTGCTCTTGGCCTCGCTGGTACGCACGATCTTCAGCCAGTCGCGGCTGGGGCCCTTGTCCGCCGGGCCGAGGATGACTTCAATGATCTCGCCGGTGGAAACAATGTGGTCAATGGGCACCATCCGGTTGTTGACCTTGCAGCCCACCATCCGGTTGCCGACGGCGGAGTGGATGGCATAGGCAAAGTCGATGCAGGTGGCACCCGTGGGCAGGTTGATGACATCGCCCTTGGGGGTAAAGGCAAAGACCTCCTCGGGCAGCAGGTCGCTCTTCAGGTCATGGAGCAGATTGCCGGAGTCCTCGCTGACGCGCTGGTTTTCCAGCAGCTGGCTGACCCAGGCCAGGCGCTCGTCCAGCTTATCGTGTCCATCCAGCCCTTCCTTATACTTCCAGTGGGCGGCAACGCCGTACTCTGCCTGTTCATCCATCTTGCGGGTGCGGATCTGCACCTCAAAGGGGATGCCCTCGTGGCCGATGACGGTGGTGTGCAGGCTCTGGTAGCCGTTGGGCTTGGGGGTGGAGATATAGTCCTTGAAGCGGTTGGGCAGCGGGTGGTACATATCGTGGATGAGGCCCAGGGTGCTGTAGCACTCGGCCAGCGTATCCAGAATGACACGGACGGCATAGATATCGTAGATCTCATCGAAGGACTTGTTCTGCATGATGGTCTTGCGGTAGATGCCGTAGATGCTCTTGACGCGGCGCTTGATGGTGGCGCCCTCGATGCCGCTTTCCTTCAGCCGCAGCTCGATGACACCGGACACTCTGGCAAGGAACTCCTCCCCTGCACGCTCGCTCAGCATCTTGCTGATCTCCTCGTAGCCCACAGGGTCAAGGTAGTGCAGGCTGCGGTCCTCCAGCTCCTCCTTGACGTTCAGGATGCCCAGACGGTTGGCGATGGGGGCATAGACCTCCATCGTCTCACGGGCCTTGTCGCGGCGCTTCTGCTCAGGCCAGGCATCGCCGGTGCGCATATTGTGGAGCCGGTCGCAGAGCTTGATGATCATCACGCGGACATCCCGGCTCATGGCCAGCAGCATCTTGCGCAGGTTCTCGGCCTGCAGCTCCTCGATGTTGGAGAACTGGATCTTGGTCAGCTTGGTCACGCCGTCCACCAGCAGGGCCACTTCCTCGCCAAAGGCGGCGGTCAGGTCCTCCAGCGTGGTGGGGGTATCCTCCACCACGTCATGGAGCAGGGCGGCGGCAATGCTCTCCGAATCCATGCCCAGATCCAGCACCAGGCGGGCCACGGCCAGCGGGTGGCAGATGTAGGGCTCGCCGCTGCGGCGGCAGACCCCGTTGTGTGCCTTGTTGGCAAGGTCGTAGGCCTTGGTGATCATCTCCATGTTGTAGGCCTTGCCGCTGGCCTTGATGGCCTCGCAGAGCTTCTCCCAGGTAACGATCTCAGGCCGCACCTCGCTGGGCAGAGCACCCTCGGGCGCATCGGCCGGCAGGGCCGTGGCATTCACGGTAGACACCTCCGGCACCGGCTGATGCAGATGCGTTTTTGCGGAGTAAAGATCCTCCGCCGGTCTCTTTCCCTCTGGCATATTTTCATTCCTCCAGACATTTCAGGATGGGGGCATCGGCCAGGTTCTTCTTGCCTGCCGTGGGAACCAGCTCCCAGAACTTTGCCCCGCCGCGCTCCACGGCGGCGATCAGGCCCACCTGTTCCAGGGCCGTCAGGGCCACCAGCGTTTTGCCGGTGTGCTCCTCCCCCAGCTTTGCAAACAGGGGCTGCATATCCTCGGCGTGCCAGCGACGGGCCTGCAGTTCCCGGTAAACGGTAATGATATCACTGCGCTCCGGTGCGATCAGGGCGCGCTGCTGGGCAGTCAGCGGGCTGCCGCGGCGCAAAGCCTGCACCAGCGCGGTCTGCTGGGCGGCGGCGTTGCCAAAGCCCGCCGGGTGCAGCTCCAGAATGCGTCCCGAAAGCTGCGCGCCCCGGGCGGCCTCGTAAACAGAGAGGCTCAGGGCCGCGTCCACCACATCGCCGGTGGCATAGGGCAGCTGCTCCGGGTGCATCCCGAACCAGACCGCATAGATGCAGGCATTGCCCTGCCGCAGGCGCAGGCGGCAGTGCCGCCCCTCCGAGACAGGGTAGACTCCCTCCACCACGGCCTTTTCCAGCAGGAACACCGGGGCGGGATTTTCGGCACCGTAGGGAGCCAGCTGGTCCAGCCGCCGGACAGATTCCACGGTGATGCGGTCGAGATGGATGGACAGATCGCATTCCAGCGGCGGGGTCACCAGCACCGGGCACTCCCGGGCGGCCCACTCGTTCAGGCGGCGGCGCAGCTCCGGCAGGTTCTCCTCCCGTACCGAAAGGCCCGCCGCCATGGCGTGGCCGCCGAAGCGGAGAAGAAGATCTTCGCAGGAGGCAATGCAGGCGTGCAGGTTGAAGCCCTGCACACTGCGTCCGCTGCCCTTGCCCTCGCCGTGCTCATCAATGGACACCACGATGACGGGGCGGCCGGTCTTTTCCACCAGCCGGGATGCCACGATGCCAATGACACCGGGGTGCCAGTCCCGGCCCCAGATCAGGATGACCCGGTCCTCCAGAATGGCGGGCTCGGCCTCCAGCTGGGCCTGCGCGGCCTTGGCGATCTCGCCCTCAGTCTCCTGCCGGGCGGCGTTGATCTCGTTCAGTTTATGTGCCAGCTCGGCAGCGCGTTCCTCATCCTCACACAGCACCAGCTGCAGGGCGGTCACAGCGCTGTCCATCCGGCCCGCTGCGTTGATGCGGGGGGCAATGGCATAGCTGACATTCTCGGCGGTCACGGGCTTGCCGCCCAGCCCCACCTCATCCAGCAGGGCCAGAAGGCCGGGCCGGTGCTGCAGCAGGTGCAGGCCCGCCTTGACCAGAGTGCGGTTCTCGCCGGTCAGGGGCATCACGTCCGCCACGGTGCCCACGGCGGCGAGGTCGCCGCAGTAGTCCAGCATCTCCTCGGGCGGGCAGCCGTCCAGCGCGGCACAGAGCTTGAAGGCCACACCTGCGCCGCACAGGCCCTTGAAGGGGCTGGTATCATCGACGCGGCGGGGGTCCACCACAGCAACGGCTTTGGGTAGGGTATCATGGGGCAGATGGTGATCGGTGACGATCAGGTCCACCCCCAGTGAAGCCGCAAACTCGGCTTCCTCCAGCGCGGAGATGCCGTTGTCCACCGTCACGATGAGCTGGTAGCCCTTATCGTGGATGGACTGGATGGCATTTTTGGAAAGGCCGTAGCCATCGCCTTCACGGCTGGGCAGCATACACTTGACGGTGGCTCCCATTCCCTTGAGGTGCTGGTAGAGCAGGGCGGTGGCGGTCACGCCGTCCACATCGTAGTCGCCAAAGACAACAATGGTCTCTTCCCGGTCAATGGCATCGAGGATGCGGGCACAGGCCTTGTCCATGTCGGTCAGGAGCATGGGGTCGGTCAGCTCCTCCTCGCCCGACAGCAGGGTCAAGGCCTCGGCAGGGTCGGTGATGCCGCGCGCGGCCAGAATGCCTGCCAGCAGGCCCGCCTCCTTCTGCTGGGCGGCCAGCGTCATCTGATATTTTTCCTCGCTCCACGGCTCCGCATCCATCGTTTCCATGGCGCGGCTTTCCAGCTCCTCAGTGCTCTGCTGGGCAATGGCCGCGGTCAGCTCCTTCAGGGCAGAGCGGTCCAGCGGCTTCAGGTTCCAGGCCCGGTAGGTCGTCATAACAGTCCCTCCCCGGTCAGGCCGTCATTGGCCAGCATTCCCTGCAGCGCGGCGATCTCGCTGGAAACATCCATGGCAACGTCAGAAAGCAGGTTATCATACAGGTTGCTGTAAGCCTGGTTCAGGGTGTGCAGGATGCCCGCGATATCCCGGCGGATGGTCTCTGCATTTTCGCCCTGCTGGCCCTGCACATCGTTGTAGGTGTGCAGAAGCTTCAGGGTGGTGGGGATATAGTATTCCGCAAAGCGGCGGGCCTTGGGCAGGCTTTCCGGGTGCGCTTCCAGCCACTCGCAGATGGCGGTGGTGGTCTTTTGCATCGTTTCCAGCTCTTCCCGGCCCTGCGCGTCCTGCATGAGCTGCTGCTCCTGCTCCAGCACCTTGGCAAAGCGGCGGGCGGTCTCAAGGTTCAGGGGCGTTTCGGCGGTTTCCCCCTGCTCAGGCTGCGCGGGGGCGGGCTGAGGCTCCGGGCGCTCCTGCGCGGCGCGGTAATCCTCCGCCGTCAGGTACACAGTCTCCGTTTTCTCATCCAGCCATGCATTCAGCCAGCCTTTGCGGATGCTTTTTTTCAGCCGCTTGAGCGTTTTTTTCTTCTTCTGGTGGGTCAGGTCGGCCAGCATCTCCACCGGCAGGCCCTTGCCGCCGTCCATACTGTCGGCAAGGTCGGCCAGCTGGCCCATCTGCCTGCCCGCTTCCCTCTGGGAAACGCCGCAGGCCGCCATCCAGCCAAAGCAGGCCGTGACAAGAGCCAGTGCACTGCTGATGATGCCCAATGTGTTGTAAGCCGCATTGGCAAACAGATCCGCGCCCTGCATCAGCACGGTGCCATCCTGTACGATCACATCGGTGACAACGCTCGGCGAGATGAAGCCCAGCCCGATGAGGCAGCCCAGCGTCCCCAGCCCGAAGATCACCGCAAAGATGATGCCCACAGCCAGCAGAGCCACGCCCGAGCTGTAACGCTCCTTGGCGCATTTCCGCAGCTTTTCCACCGGGGTCAGCTCCGGGCGCGATGCAAAGAAATTTCTGGCCCACTGGGGCATTCCGGCGTACTGCTCTGCCGTGCCGCCGTTGGCATGGGCCTGCCGCTGGCTCTGGTAGTAGTTGTCCCGGGCCTGCCGCATGGCCTTGCCCGCCTCCGAGATGCCGTAATTGGCCGCATGAACAGCGGCCTTGCCCACATCAAAGGCGCGGTCGCCGATGTCCATGCCCCGGCCCTCAAAGCCGTGGGCAAAGGCATCAGACATGGTGTCGCCAAAGGCGCGCAGCTGCTCTTCCAGCTCCTGCTGCACCTGTTTTCCCTCGTTTTCTTGTGTTGTATCGTTTTCACGATGGTTCATCAATATTTCTCACCCTTCTGCCGGTGCATACCGGCCGATGATCGCACGGGCGACCCGCAGGCCGTCCACGGCGGCACTCATAATGCCGCCCGCATATCCGGCCCCCTCGCCGCAGGGGTACAACCCCGCCAGCTGGGCCGATTCCAAGGTCTCCTCCCGTTTCAGCCGCACGGGGCTGCTGGTGCGGGTCTCAAGGCCCGTGAGGATGGCTTCCGGCGCGGTGTAGCCCGCAATTTTGCGCTCGTAGGCGCGCAGGCCCGCCCGCAGGGTATCGGCCAGCTCCCCGGGCAGCAAAGCTCCCAGATCCGCAGCCACAACGCCCCGGTCATAGGTAGGCTCCACCCGGCCGATGTTCAGCTGGCCTTTGCCCTCCAGAAAGCTCTGCACGTTCTCAGCCGGAGCCGCATACGCCCCGCCCCGGCGGCCTGCAGCGTAGGCTTTTGCCTCCAGCTCCCGCTGGAAAGCGATGGCCCTGCGCGGGTCGCCCGCAAAATCCTCAGCTCCCACGCTGACCACCACCGCCGCGTTGGCGTTTTTGCCGTCCCGGGCGTGGTAGCTCATGCCGTTGGTGACCACATGGCCGGTCTCGCTGGCCGAAGCCACCACCTGACCGCCGGGGCACATGCAGAAGGTGTACACGCACCGGTCTCCCACATGCTGGGAGAGCTGATACTCACCCCGCGGCAGGGCCGGATGCCCGGCAGCCTCGTGGTACAGGCTCTTCTCGATCTCGCTCTGCAAGTGCTCTGCCCGGAAGCCCACGCTGAAGGGCTTGCACTCCAGCACAAGACCGCTGTCCATCAGCATCCCGAAGGTATCCCGGGCCGAGTGGCCCACGGCAAACACCAGCGCTTCACAGGGGAAGGTCCCGCCGGTGGTAAAGATGCCGGTCAGCCGTCCGTTCTTCTGCTCAAAACCGGTGAGGGCCGTGTTGAAGTGCACCTCGCCGCCCAGAGCTTCGATCTCCCTGCGGATGGAGGTGATAACGCCCCGGAGCAGGTCGGTGCCCACATGGGGCTTCTGCTGCCATGCGATCTCCGCCGGGGCACCGTGCTGCAGAAACACCTCGGTGACAAAGCCGCAGAGCTCCTCCCCGATGCGGGTGGTCAGCTTGCCGTCCGAAAAGGTGCCTGCGCCGCCCTCGCCAAACTGGATGTTGGCGTTGGGGTCCAGCTCGCCGGTGGCAGAGAAGTGCTCCACCGCCTTCACACGCTCGCCCAGCGCCGGGCCGCGCTCCAGCACGATGGGCTTGTAGCCCTGCCGGGCCAGCAGCAGCGCCGCAAACAGGCCCGCCGGGCCCAGCCCGCAGACCACAGGCCGGTGGGGCAGGCGCTGGGTGCCGTTCTGAACGCTGAGATCCGTTTTGCCGCGGATAGCAACGCAGGGCGAGGCCCCTGCATACGCAGATTCCTCACCCTCGTCCTTGAGCGTTACCGCTATGGTATACACCAGCTTTGGCTGCCCGTGGCGGGCATCCACCGACAGCCTGGCTACGCCCAGATGGGCCGCCTTGCTGCGGGGGATGCGCGCCAGATGCAGCGCTTTCTCGAATGCCTGCGGCTCCCCGGCAGAGAGCGGCAGGCGGATATCTCTTACTAGTATCATCTATCAGGTTTCGCTTTCTATTTTCAGCCTCCTCACCCTCTCCGTCATTGCTAACGCAATGCCACCTCCCCCAAAGTGGGAGGCCTTGGCAATATTTGCAAACTTCATCTTTATGCCAAGGGCTCTCCCTTCGGGAGAGCTGGCGAGCGAAGCGAGACTGAGAGGGTGAGCCAGCTCAGTTACTTTCTATCTTGCACTGGATAACATAGCTCCCCAATGCAAAGATCTTACCATTGGAGGGCACATACAGGCGGCAGGCAATGTTCTGCTGCCCTGCGGCCACATAGAAATCATCCGCATCGATCTCAATGACCACCTGCTCGGGCACCAGCGTATCCAGCAGACCCGCCGGGCCGCAGAGGGTCACATTCATCAGCCGCTCGGTCTGCACGGTCAGGGTATAGGTGGAGGGCAGATTGACCACCTGCACGCAGCTGGCGGGCAGGTTCATGGTCTTGGTCTCGAGCTTGGAGCTGTCGAAACTGACCGTGATGCTGGAAATGTTGTCCAGCAGGCGGATATTGCCCGGCAGCTCGATGGGCAGCTCATACACCTTGTTCAGCGCAAAGGTGGAAAGATCGATGGTGCCCACAGACAGGGTGGAGAGCTTTTCGATCTGGCTCTCGGGCCCGGCGACATTCAGGGTCTGCTTGCTCAGGGAGTAGACCAGCACTGAGGGATCAAAATTCCGGGGCGCGTTGATAAAGCTGACCGACACAGGTAGGGTGGCCATCTTGTAGACCTCCAGCGTGACCTCCACGCTGGACTCCTCCAGATTCGTGTATTCAAACTTGACCTCGCTGCCGCTCTTGGTATAAAAGCGCAGGGCGGTGTCCAGCGTGACAGAATCGGTGAGCTCCCCCTTGTGGGTCACCTCGGCGGTGCAGGTCTCCACCTTATCGATCTCGGTGCTGGGGCCGGAGAGGGTCACTGTCTCCTTGGAGAGCTCGGTGCCATAGAGGATATAGCCGTCCGCAATGGTCAGGTAGTTGGTGGTCACGGTGATGGGCACCGTTTTCTCCTCCACCACGTCAAACACCACGTCCACGCTGTTGTCGCCGCCCTCAATGGAAACGGACACGCCATTGAGCAGGGTGTTCACGCCCCGCACCTGCAGGTGCAGGGTCTTTTCGCCGCTGTCCCGCACGCCGGACCAGTCCGGATAGACCACGAAATCAGAGGAAGTCAGGCTGCCGATGGTGTAGCCATCGCCCGAGAGCTTCAGGCTGACGTACTTTTCCGGCGCGCTGACGATGCTCAGGCCCCGGGAGGTGTACGCGGCGGAATCATAGGTAAAATCCACCGGCACGTTGTTGATGGTGCGGGTGGTGCCGGGCTGGACGACGATGGTGACCACCATCCATGCCACAATGGCACCCACGATGGCCAGCAGCAGCCGAATGCGGCGGTCGTCCAGAATGCTCTTGGTGTGCTGGATGGCAGGCTTTGTGCCGTTGGTACGATTGCTGCTCACTGCTGCTCATCCTCCTCTTTCTGGTTCATCCAGTTCAGCAGGCTCTTGACCTTGCCGCGCCAGCCGTCGGCAGCTGCCTTTTCGCTGGCGGTCTCCTTGGGGATCATCTCATCCACCAGCCGGGTGTACAGGGTCTGGCGGTCAAAGTGGCGGATCAGCACACCGTTCTTTGCCATGGAGATGATGCCGGTCTCCTCACTGACCACAACGGCAATGGCATCCGAATTCTCCGCAATGCCCAGGCAGGCGCGGTGGCGGGTGCCCATATCCTTGCCCAGATCCAGGTTGTTGGACAGGGGCAGCACACAGCCCGCCGCCTTGATGCGGCCATTCTCAATGATGGCAGCACCGTCGTGCAGGGGGGTCCCCTCGTAGAAGATGGTGCCCAGCACCTCCAGATTGACGGCACTGTTCACGGGTGTGCCGGTGCGCACGATCTCAGAGAGGTTGGTGTTGCGCTCCAGCACGATCAGGGCACCGGTCTTGGTCTCGGAAAAGCGCTCAGCAGCATCGCAGATGGCAATGATGGCGCTGCGCCAGGCCCCCTTGAAGCTGGGGTCATTGTAGCGGCCCTTGATGTTGAAGAGCTTGCCTGCCCACTGGTCGGTTTGGCCCATCCGCTCCAATGCGCGGCGGATCTCCGGCTGGAACAGGACCACCAGCGTCAGCAGGCCGACCTGCAGCAGCGAGTTCAGCAGCCAGGTGACGGTGCGCATGTTCAGCACGTTGGCCACCAGATAGACCGCCAGCACCAGCAGCGCGCCCTTGGCCAGCTGCCCGGCGCGGGTGCGGTTGATGATGCCCAGCAGCTGGTAGATCAGGAAAGCAATGATGACGATATCCAGCAGATCGGCCAGCTTGAAGGTCTGGAAATTGGCGATGATCGAATTCAGAGTCATCAGAGTGTCTCTCCCGTTACAGCTTCTCGATCAGGGCGACAGCATGGGCGGCAATGCCCAGGCCCTCGCCGGTAAAGCCCAGATGCTCCTCGGTGGTGGCCTTGACGCTCACAGCATCCACCGGCATCCCGAAGGCTGCGGCCAGATTTTCCCGCATGGCGGGGATGTAGGGGGCCAGCTTGGGCTTCTGGCAGAGCAGGGTGGAATCGATGTTCACGATCTTCCAGCCGTGCTCCCGCATGATGCGTGCCACATGCTGCGCCAGCTGCAGGCTGTCGGCACCGGCGTAGGCGGGGTCGGTATCCGGGAAGTGCTTGCCGATGTCGCCCAGCGCGGCGGCACCCAGCACAGCGTCCATCACGGCGTGGGCCAACACATCGGCATCCGAGTGGCCCAGCAGGCCCTTTTCATAAGGCACCTCCACGCCGCCCAGGATCAGCTTGCGGTCCTCGACCAGACGGTGAACATCATAACCATGACCAATGCGCATATCATTTCCTTCTTTCTGTTCGGCGCGGGGCAGATCCTCCCGCGTTGTGATCTTCAGATTGGCGTAATCCCCCTGGGTCAGCTGCACCGGGCGGCCGGTCAGTTCAAACAGGCTGCAGTCATCGGTGACCAGGCGGGCTTTTTCCGCATCCAGCTCGTCCAGCGCGGCCAGATACGCCGCACGGTCGAAGCACTGGGGGGTCTGCACCGCATACAGGGTGCTGCGGTCAGGGGTATCAGTGACCATGCACTGCTCCGGCACGGTCTTGCCATCGCCCCGCACAGCCCGCTTGACGGTATCCTTTACCGGCACGGCGGGGGCGGCAGCACCGCAGGCAGCGGCTGCTTCCAGCGCCGCCGTGATGACAGCCTGACTGACAAAGGGGCGGGCGGCATCATGGACAGCCACCAGCTCTCCGTGGGCGGCCAACACTCCGTTCTTCGCGCTCTCGGCGCGGGTCGCGCCGCCTTGAACCACCTGCACCGGCTTTGTGCAGGCTGCGGCCTGCTGTTCCAGAAATTCCCGGTTCTTCCCGGCCACCAGAACGATCTCGCTGACCAGCGGACACTCCGCAAAGGCCCGGATGCTCCGCTGCACCACGGTCTCCCCGCCCAGATCAAAGCTGAGCTTGTCAAACCCCATGCGGGTGGAGGACCCTGCCGCCACCAGAACGGCTGATACTTTCTTTTCCAATTTCTGCACCTGCCCTGCTCTTATTCTCCCGGGAAATACCACCCGGGGCACAGATAGAATAAACCATGTTTTATTATACCGTATCGCCCGGCAAACTGCAACCGATTTTATACAGCAAAAATGCCCCTCTGCGGCAGGGCAGAGGGGCAAAAACGCTTCTTTTTTCAGGAGATCACTTCAGGATGGGCTCGATGGCGGCAGCCAGAGCGTCCTTCTGTGCCTGGGCTTCCTCCAGGGTCTTGCCCAGGGTGGTGAAGTAGGTCTTGATCTTGGGCTCGGTGCCGGAGGGACGCACCACAACGGTCGCGCCATTTTCCAGCGTGTAGATCAGGACATTGGCGGCGGGCAGGCCGGTCTCCTCGGGCTTCTTGTAGTCCATGACCTTGACGACCTTGTGGCCGCCGATCTCGGTCAGGGGCTCGTCACGCAGCTTCTGCATGATGGAAGCCATCTTCTCCATGCCGGTCAGGCCGGGGAACTCAAAGCTGTCCACCTTGTTCAGGTAGCGGCCGTACTGTGCGTAGATCTCTTCCAGACGCTGCTTGATGGAGGAACCGATGCTGCGGTAGTAAGCAGCCATCTCGCAGATCAGCATGGAGCCGATAACGGCATCCTTATCGCGGACATAGGGGCCTGCCAGGTAGCCGTAGCTCTCCTCAAAGCCGAAGATGAAGCGGTCCACTTCACCGGCAGCTTCCAGATTGGCAATCTGATCGCCGATCCACTTGAAGCCGGTCAAGACATTGCGCATCTCCACGCCGTAGTGCTTTGCCACAGCGTCGGCCAGCGGGGTGGAAACGATGGACTTGACCGCCACGGGGTTTGCGGGCATGGTGCCCTTTTCAATGCGTCCGGCGCAGATGTAATCCAGCAGCAGAACGCCCATTTCATTGCCGGAGACCAGCTCATAGCTGCCGTCCGGGCACTTCATGGCAATGCCCACGCGGTCTGCATCGGGGTCGGTGGCCAGCATCAGGTCAGCACCGGTCTTGGTGGCCAGCTCCAGACCCAGCTTCAGGGCCTCAAAGATCTCAGGGTTGGGGTAGGAGCAGGTGGTAAAGTAGCCGTTGGGGTACTCCTGCTCGGGCACGATGGTGATATCGGTGATGCCCATATCGTTCAGCACATGGGTCACAGGCACCAGACCGGAACCGTTCAGGGGGCTGTACACCAGCTTCAGACCGGCAGTCCGGCACAGGCCGGGGCGCACCTGACGGGCCTCAATGGCATCGTACAGGGCCTTCTTGCAGTCATCGCCCACAAAGCGGATCAGGCCCTGCTCCACGCCAGCGGCAAAGGAGATGTACTTTGCGCCGGTCAGAACATCGGTCTTCTGGATCTCATCATAGACGATGGCAGCGGCATCATCGGTCATCTGGCAGCCATCCGGGCCGTAGGCCTTGTAACCGTTGTACTTGGCGGGGTTGTGGGAAGCGGTGACCATGATACCGGCATTGCACTCGTAGTAACGGGTGGCAAAGCTCAGGGCAGGCACAGGCATCAGGGCATCATAGATGCGCACCTTGATGCCGTTGGCGGCCAGAACACCGGCGGCGGTCTTGGCAAAGACATCGCTCTTCAGGCGGCTGTCGTAGCTGATGGCGACAGTCTGGCTGCCGCCCTGGGTCTTGACCCAGTTTGCCAGGCCCTGGGTAGCCTGACGGACGACATAGATGTTCATGCGGTTGGTACCGGCACCCAGCACACCGCGCAGACCGGCGGTGCCAAACTTCAGGGCCACGGCAAAGCGGTCCTTGATCTCCTCGTCATTGCCCTCGATCTTGCTCAGCTCCGGTTTCAGATCCGCGTCCTCCAGATCCGCAGCCAGCCAGCGCTTATACTCATCCAGATACATATTGCACACCTTACCTTTAATTCGTATTTCGCACAGGGATAGTTTTTTCCAAACCTACTTATACTATAAACCCTTTCTTGGTACTGTGTCAATTCCATATTATGTAAGAATTTTTGCTCCGCAAATCATACAAATATTACAAAGATTTCAGCCTTTTCCATCATTTGGGGCTTTCGTGCTGTCCGCAGAGCCTGTGGCAGTGCCCGCGCATTGACAAGCCCCCTGCCCGACACTATAATTGGGACAATAGAATATTTTGCCGAGGCCGGACATTTTCCCGGTCATTTCCCCATCGGGCCGCAGACGCGGCGTGAGGAGGCCCCATGTATTCCGTTCTGAAAAGCTATGGTCTGAACGGCCTGAACGGCTTTGCCGTGGCCGTGGAAGCCGATGTCTCCGGCGGTCTGCCCGCCTTTTCGCTGGTGGGCCTGCCGGATTCCGCCGTGCGGGAAAGCGGCGACCGTGTCCGCTCTGCCGTGAAGAATCTGGGCTACAAATGGCCCGACCGCCACATCACGGTCAACCTTGCCCCGGCAGACATCCGCAAGAGCGGCCCGGTGTATGACCTGCCCCTGCTGCTGGCGGTGCTGGCATCCTCCGGCCAGATGGAGGAGCCGCCTGCCGACGCGGCTTTTCTGGGGGAGCTGGCACTGGACGGCAGCCTGCGCCCGGTTTCGGGCGTGCTGCCCATGGCGCTGGCGGCGGCAGCAGACGGCATCCGCAGCCTGTATGTCCCCGCCGAAAACGCCGCCGAAGCCGCCGAGGCGGGCGGCGACGCGATGCAGGTCTATCCCGCCCGCACAGCCCGGGAGGTCGTGGATGCACTGCGGGGCCTTGTGCCGCTCTCCCCCGCCGCGCCCATCCCCTTTGACCCCGCTTCCGGCTGGAATGCCGCCCCGGATTTTGCGGACGTGATGGGCCAACCGCTGGCCCGCCGGGCCATGGTGCTGGCAGCAGCCGGTGGGCACAACGTACTGCTCATCGGCGCGCCCGGCACCGGCAAATCCATGCTGGCCAAGCGCCTGCCCGGCATCCTGCCGCCCCTGACCCGGGAGGAAGCTGTGGAGACCACCAAGATCTATTCCATTGCGGGCCAGCTGCCCAAGGGGCGGGGCCTGATCTCCGCCCGGCCCTTCCGCAGCCCGCACCACTCGGCCAGCGCGGCGGCACTGGCGGGCGGCGGCACCACCTTCCGACCCGGCGAGTGCAGCCTTGCCGACTGCGGCGTGCTGTTTCTGGACGAGCTGCCGGAGTTTTCCCGGGACAGTCTGGAAGTTCTGCGCCAGCCGCTGGAGGACGGCCAGATCACCGTGAGCCGCGCGGCAGGCAGCGCCACCTACCCCAGCCGGTTCCAGCTGGTGGCCGCTATGAATCCCTGCAAGTGTGGCTACTACGGCCACCCCACCCGTCCCTGCACCTGTTCCCCCAGTGCGGTGCGGCAATACCGCAGCCGGGTGTCCGGCCCCCTGCTGGATCGCATCGACCTCTGTGTGGAGATGGATCCCGTTGCCTTTGACGAGCTCCACACCAGCACCCCCGCCGAGAGCAGCGCAGACCTGCGCAAGCAGGTGCTTGCTGCCCGGGCCGTGCAGGCCAGGCGTTATGCCGCCCCCGGATACGAGGGCGTGCGCTGCAATGCCCAGCTCACAGCCGGGCAGGTGCGGCGTGTCTGCCGGATGACCCCCGCCGCCGAGCGGCTCCTCCGTGCCTCCTACGACACACTGGGCCTTTCCGCCCGCGCCCATGACCGCATCCTCCGGGTGGCCCGCACTGTGGCTGACCTGGCAGGCAAACAGCTGCTGGATGAGGAGGCCCTGCTGGAAGCATTGCAGTACCGCGCGCAGGAAAAGGTGGAGACGTTCTGACCCGTCATTTTACCGCAGCGTCAATGTTTCTCATCCTCACATTTCACGATTCAATCTCCGGATGCGATCCAGACACCGGAACAGCAAAGCTGAAGACCATCCATTTTCCTGACACCACAAAAGGGACGGCGTGGAGCACACGCCGTCCCTTTTTACTTGTTCTCTCAATCCACCACCGGGATATCCAGCCCGAACTCAAGGGGGCGGAAGCGGGGGCAGACATTTTCCATGATGCAGATGACCGAGGCGGCCAGGCGGCTGCCGATCTCGCAGGATTCAGCCAGAGTCTTGCCGTAGGTCAGGCCGATGACGGTTCCGGCAAAGAAGGCATCCCCCGCGCCGGTGGTATCGATGACATCCACCTTTTTGGCGGGCACGATGCCGCACTCGCCGTTGGCGCGGGCGAACACAGCGCCCTTGCCGCCCATGGTCACCACCATGCAGGGGATGTTGGCGCTGTGCACATTGCCCGCCAGCACCCTGCACATCTCCTCAGGCTCGAGATGGTCGTAATTGTCCGAGAAGAGCAGCCCAGCCTCCTGCTGGTTGCAGACAAAGCAATCGATCTGCTGCAAAAAGTCCCGGCGCTCCATAGCGATGCTCATATTGGAAACGGCCGCATACACCTTTTTACCATACTTCTTGGCGTATTTCAGGGTCTGCTTGACCGTCTCCTTTTCAAGGTCCAGCTCCAGCGCGATGCTGTCGCAGTCGGCAAATATCTCATCCCCCTGCTCGGCCAGCAGGTCGATGAGCGGTGTGGTATCCGGCCGCTTGGAGATGGCGGCAGTTACATCACCCCTGTTGTCAAAGATGGCCAGCCAGGTGCCCATGCCGTCCGGTACCTTTTTGATGAACCGGGTGTTGACCTTGTGGTTCTCCAGCTTGTCAATGACATCCTGCCCCATGCCGCTGTCATCGACAAGGCTCACAAAGGTGGGCCGGAGCTCCACGTTGGCGATATCCTCTGCCACGTTGCGGCTCACGCCGCCGTGGACCTGCTCCATTCTGCCCGCGTTGCGCCCGCCGGGGATATAGGTGGAAAGCGGATATCCCTTGATGTCCACAAACACTGCGCCGATGACTACGATGCCCATAAATTTCTTGATTCCTTTCCGGATTTTACTTTGATATCTCCTATTATATAACAGCTCTTGACAAAAAGCCAATTTTTTCTCTCAAAGTCTACTCTGCCCTTGAAAAACTGTGGCAGAGCTGCCCCGAAGAAAGAGCCTCCGGCATCCACCGATAATCACTGCTCAGGCTCAGGATCGCATCATACTTCACGCAGTCCGGCCGGGCAGGCGAGGCCAGCAGGTAATCCGCCTGCACAGGGGCCGCAAGCGCAGCACTGCCGCTCAGGGTAACAAAGGTCTGCCCGGCGGCGTAGATGCGGGCCACACAGCCGTTCCGGGTGCGGAGCACCTCCACCTCTGCCGGGCCGCAGCGGACACGGCGGGTGGCATAGAGTGCCATCCGGTCAACGGCAATGCGCTGTTCTGCCCCCATCCGCTGGGCGCTCCGGGGCCTGAGCCGCAGGTCGATCAAGCACTCCACAGTCCGGATATTCCGGCGCTCCAGCGTGGTCTCCACGGCGCACCGGGTCACGTCGCCGCCGCGGAAGAGGATGACGGCACTCTCGTTCCGGCTGATGACCACCGCCGGGGCATTCCGGCTGCCCACCAGCTCCACCCGGACAACATCCCTGCTCAGGTCATTGCCGGTGAAAACGGCAAGCCCCGCCGTCAGCAGAAGGGCAGGCAGGGTCACCCGCAGACGCACTTTGTTATGGAACGCCAGCCAGCAGAGCCCGGCCAGCAGCAGGCAGACCACAGCGGCATAGGCTGTTTCGAACCAGATCTGTGCCCCGGGCCAGCCGGACACCCAGAGCACCCAGCGGTCCAGCACCTCTGCCAGCGCTTCCGCGCAGCACGAGCACACTCGCTGGGCCGGGGCCAATGCAGGCACCAGCCCCAGCAGGGCCGCCCCCAGACCGGTGAGCAGGATGGGTTCCACCAGCCAGAGCACCGCCGCGCCGGACACCAGCGCGTACAGGCTGGTGCTCATCCCCCGCAGCACCAGCACCGGGAAGGTGGCCATGGAGGCGCAGGCCGAGATGCAGACCGTTTCCCACAGACTTCCCGCAAGCCCAAGCGCTTTCCGCTTCCAGAACCGGAGGCGGAGGTGCTTTTTCTTTGCCCGCTGTTTTTCCCAGGCTTCCTGACTGCGGCGCACCACGGCCCCACCGGCCAGGGTACCCACCACCGCCGCAAAGGAGAGCTGAAAGCCCACGTCACAGACGGCGTAGCTGTTGCCCGCCGTCATCAGAACACCGGCCACGCCCAGCGAGGTCAGGGCATCCGGCGGGCCGTAGATCCAGACCCCCAGCGCACTGAGCCAGACGGCCCCCGCCGCGCGCAGAACAGAGGGCGTGAAGCCCGTCACGCCCACCAGCAGCAGCGCCAGCACCGCGCTGAACAGTGCCCTGACCCGGCGGCCGGTATAGCCGCGCAGGCGCTTTTTGCGGCTGGGCAGCAGCCTGCCCAGCACATCGCCGCACAGGATCGAAACGTGCATTCCGCTAACCACCAGCACATGGGAAAGCCCCGCGCCCCGGTAGGCTGTGCGCAGCTCCTTCGAGAGATGGGTGCGGTCGCCTGTAACCATGGCGGCCAGTACGCCCGCCGGGCCGGAGGCCATCCCCTGCCGCAGGGCGGCGCTCAGCCGCTTCTGGAGCCGGGCCGTCCGGGCGCGGAAGGAAGTGCTCTGCCCCAGCAGCGCAAAGCCTTTCTCATAAGCAGCGTTCAGGGCAATGCCATCGGCCAGGGCATTCAGGCGAGCGGTGTCATCGGGTGTTTCCAGCACAAAGCGGCCTTTGACCCGGTCGCCGGGGCTGCAGGCGGGCAGGCTGGCGCACTCCACCCGGAGGGAGGCCGCCTCCCGGTCCACAGTTTCCACCCGCAGGACCGCCCGCACCCTGCCGGGGGAATAGGAAGAGGTTGTGCTCTCCACCTCCGCCTCCAGCAGGACACTGCGGCCATCGTAAGCAGTCTGGATCGCATCCCATTTTGCCTGCGTGGAGCCGGTCAGCACAAGGCCCAGCACTGCCCCCAGGATCAGGCAGATGCCATAGCCCCAGGCCGGACTTTTGTGCAAACGGCCCGCCAGCGCCCACAGCAGACCGGCAATAAAAAATGCCGCAAACGGCACAAAACGTCCCGTTTGCGGCAAAAAGGCGCACACCAACTCCAGCCCCAGCGTTCCTGCGCAGAAAACACAGAGCGGGCGGCGCATCTTACTTAGTGGAAGAACAGGGGCAGCGGCTCAAGGAAGATGATATCCTTGCGCTCGGCTGCATCGCCCTCGGCCAGAACAGCGGCCTGGCCCACGATGGTGCACTGGGTCTTCTCTGCCAGCGCGTCCAGCGCCTTCAGGGAGCCGCCGGTGGAGATGACATCATCCACCACAAGCACACGCTTGCCGTTCATCTTGTCCAGCTCCTTGCGGTCGATGACCAGCTTCTGCTTGCCTGCGGTGGTGATGGACTGATCCTCCACCACGACAGGGTCGGCCATATAGAGCTTTTCGCCCTTGCGTGCGCAGATGTAGGGCTTGCCGCTCTGGCGGCTCATCTCGTGTGCCAGAGGGATGCCCTTGGCCTCAGCGGTCAGCAGGATATCAAACTCGGGGCACTTTTTCAGCAGCTCGGTGGCAGCAGCCACGGTCAGCTCTGCATCGCCCAGCATGATGAAGGCCGCAATGTCCATGTGGTCGTTCACCTTGCAGATGGTCAGTTCACGGGTCAGGCCCGCAACATTCAGGGTATAGGTCTTTGCCATAACAATTCCCTTCCTTTTGTTCGATCCGTTATTTTTATGCGCGGCTCAGACAGGCAGCTTCTCGCCGCCCAGCACATGGAAATGCAGGTGCTTCACGGTCTGGCCGGCATCCTCGCCGACATTGGAGATCACGCGGTAGCCGTTGTCCAGGCCGACTTCCTTGGCCAGCTTGGCGATCACGGCAAAGATATGGCCCAGCAGGGCACCGTCCTCCTCAGTCAGGGCAGCGGCACTCTGGATGTGCTTTTTGGGCACAACAAGGAAGTGCACCTTGGCCTGAGGGTTGATATCGTAAAACGCCACGACCTGATCGTCCTCGTACAGCTTGTTAGAGGGGATCCTGCCCTCGGCGATCATGCAAAACAGACAATCTTCCATGGGAATTGCTCCTTTCGATATTTATAAACAGCCTCGCCCTCTCCGTCACGGCTTACGCCGTGCCACCTCTCCCAAAGTGAGAGGCCTTGGCAGTACGGTAAACCTTCTGGTTTTGCCAAGGGCTCCCCCTTTGGGGGAGCTGGCGAACGAACGTGAGCCTGAGAGGGTGAGCCCGCTTTCACTCAGCCCAGCTGCTTCTCAACGATGCCCTTGACAGCGGCCAGAGCCTCGTCGATCTTGGTCTCGTCCTTCAGGCCGGCCATTGCAAAGTCGGGCTTGCCGCCGCCCTTGCCGCCTGCGATGGCGCTGATCTCCTTGACCAGCACGCCAGCCTTGAGGCCCTTTTCCTGTGCCAGCTTGTTCACGGTGACAGCCATGGTGACCTTATCCTCAGCCTTGCCCACCAGAACAGCGACCACAGGGTTGACAGCCTTGTCGCGGATGCTGTCGCACATGCCGCGCAGGGTGTCGCCGGTGGTGCCGGTGAAGTAGGCAGAAGCGATCTTCACGCCGCTCACTTCCTCAGCATTGTCGAACAGGCTGTTGACCTTGGAAGCGGCGATCTTTGCCTTGACCTCTTCCAGCTCCTTGCTCATGGCCTTGTTCTCAGCCATCACAGCCTCGGCACGGATGGGCAGAGAGGTGATGTTGTTGGCCTTCAGGGTGTTGGCCACGGTGTGCAGCATTGCCTCCTGCAGATTTGCACGGACGAGCAGGTTGCGGCCGGTGACAGCCTCGATGCGGCGGATACCGGCGGCAACAGAGGATTCGCTGACGATCTTGAAGCCGCCAATCTGGGCGGTGTTCTTGACGTGGGTACCGCCGCAGAACTCGGTGGACCAGCCCTCGATGTTCACAACGCGGACGACCTTGCCGTACTTCTCGCCGAACAGGGCCATTGCGCCCAGCTTCTTGGCCTCCTCGATGGGCATCTCCTTGACGGTGACGTTCATCGACTCGTAGATCTTATCGTTGACGATCTTCTGCACCCGGGCCAGCTCCTCAGGCGTGACGGCGCTGAAGTGGGTGAAGTCGAAGTGGGTGATCTCCGCATCCTGATAGGAGCCTGCCTGATGGACGTGGTCGCCCAGGACCTCACGCAGGGCAGCCTGCAGCAGATGGGTCGCGGTGTGGTTGCGGCAGACGGACATCCGGTATTCCTTGTCCACCTGAGCGTTCAGGTGGTCGCCCACCTTGACGATGCCGCTCTCCAGCACGCAGGTGTGAACGTAGTAGCCCTTGGGGGTCTTTTTCACGTCCAGCACACGCAGGCTGCACTCGGGGCCGGTCAGCAGGCCGTTGTCCGCCACCTGACCGCCCATCTCAGCGTAGAACGGGGTCTTGTCCAGAACCACCAGCACGCCGTCCTTTGCCTCCTCATCGGTGGCAATGGCATCGGTCAGGGTCTCCTCGTCGCTCAGGGCAACCACAACGCCGGTGTCGTTCAGGGTCTCATAGCCGGTAAAGACAGTGGGCTCAACGGTCAGGCCGCCGAACAGGTCCTCGCTCCAACCGGAGATGTTCTTCTTCAGGCGCTCGGCACGGGCGCGCTCCTTCTGCTTCTTCATCTCAGCATGGAAGCCGTCCTCATCGATCTCAATGCCCTGCTCGGCAGCGATCTCCTTGGTCAGGTCGAGGGGGAAGCCGAAGGTATCGTTCAGCTTGA
>OCPU01001297.1_pt1 | contig 20104 bp, 18 predicted proteins | sample 1538661 | NCBI WGS metagenome assembly OCPU01 (sample SAMN04571716, study PRJEB22368) | human gut metagenome | biome: human gut; material: stool | host: Homo sapiens | place: Luxembourg | collected 2012-10-19
CCGCCGTTACTTCCCGGCGGGTGAGCCCGGCGCTCTGGGCGATCTCGTCCATGGTCGGCTCGCGGCCAAGCTGCTTTTCCAGCGTCTCGCGGCTCTGCATGGCCCGGTAGGCGGTATCCCGCAGGCTGCGGCTCACCCGCAGGGCATTGTTGTCCCGCAGAAAGCGCCGGATCTCGCCAATGATCATGGGCACGCCGTAGGTGGAGAACCGCACCGGCTGGGCGGGGTCAAAATGATCGATGGCCTTGATAAGCCCGATGCACCCCACCTGAAACAGGTCGTCCAGATTTTCGCCGCGCTGGGCGAACCGCTGCACCACGCTGAGCACCAGCCGCAGATTGCCCTCCACCATCCGCTCCCGTGCGGCGGCATCGCCGGTGCGCACCCGGGCCAGCAGCTCCCGCTTTTCGGCCTCGGTCAGCACAGGCAGCTGGGCCGTGTTCATGCCGCACAGCTCCACTTTGTTGTACATCCAAACGCCCCCGGTCTGTTTTTGTTCTCACCGGGAGTATGGGATGTGCAGCGGCATCGTATGCGTGGAAAAAACTGTGCGCTTTCCCGTTTGGCAGGAAAGCGCGGCAAAATATTGTTTTTTGTGCGGATTTATGATATGCTGTATTTGCGGCGGCAACGCCGCCATCAGGCGCTGTGCCCACAAACGCAGAACGGGTTGCGGCACCCAGCATCCGCTTCGTGTCTTGAGCGGCACTCGCGTCTTGCTGGCCGCGGCCCCAACCTCGCCTCCCTGTTTCCGCCATAGGCGGCGGTCGGCTCCGTTGCAGCTGCTCTTTACCCGTTACCCTGAGTGCCGGGCAAGAGCGATTTTTTCTTGGAATCTCGTTCTCCCCGGAATGCTTGAGGGCAGGAAGGGGGGATGCACCATGACGTTTGAACAGGTCGTGCTTCTGCTCACGCTTCTCGGCGGAGCAATCTACGTTACGTTTGAAATTACATGGACTGTTTCTCACAGTGATGACAAAAAGAAAAAATGACCGCCTTCAGACTCCCAAACCTGAGCGGTCATCTTTTCTTGACTAATCCGGTAAGGAACTAGCCGTTTGCAGGGCCAGCGCCTTTTGTAGTTTTATTATATGCGAATCAGCGCGGATTGTCAAGCCCGGCGGGCGGCAGTTCGCGTTTTTCCACTTCATTCGCTTTCCAGCTGGGCCTTTAATGTATGGATGATCCGCTTTTCCAGCCGGGAGATATAGCTCTGGCTGATGCCAAGGGCGTCGGCGGCTTCCTTCTGGGTACGCTCCACGCCGTCGGCAAGGCCGAAGCGCAGCTCCATGATCTGCCGCTCCCGTGGGGACAGGCTGTCCACGGCACGGCGCAGAATGGCACGCTCGGCGTCCTGTTCCAGCCGCTGGCTGATCTGGTCCTCGTCGCTGCCAAGAATGTCCGAGAGCAGCAGCTCGTTGCCGTCGCCGTCCACGTTGAGCGGCTCGTCGATGCTGGCCTCCTGTCGGCGGTTGGAGCTTTTGCGTAAGTACATCAGGATCTCGTTGCCGATGCAGCGGCTGGCGTAGGTGGCCAGCTTGATGCTGCGCTCCGGGGTGAAGGTGTTCACGGCCTTGATGAGCCCGATGGTGCCAATGCTGATCATATCCTCGGCGGGAACCCCGCTGTTTTCGTACTTTTTGGCAAGGTATACCACCAGCCGCAGGTTGTGGGTGATCAGGTCGTCCCGGGCGCAGGCGTCTCCCTCTGCCATGCGGGCCAGCAGGGCTTTTTCCTGCTCCGGGGTCAGGGGCGGCGGCAGACTGGGCGCGCCCGCCAGATAATGGGCACCGCCGCAGTATCGCAGCCGTGCAAGGAACCGCTGCCAGAATAGCCGGAATGCAGAAATACCATGGAACATGAGATCTCCTCCTGTACATCTATAATATAAGCGTCAGCGGATGCCCAGCTGCCCGGCCAGCTCACTGTCAAGCAGTGCGGTCCAGTGCTCCGGGGGCGTTTCCGGGCGGCAGAACGCAGCCAGAAAACCCTGTACCCGGCGGCTGCCCACGCGCAGGGCTTTGGCCGGGACCGCAGGCAGCACACAGTGCCCGGCAATGGTGGTGCAGGGCACCAGCCGCACCCCCAGCTCCGGCGGCGGTGCCGCACCGCAGGCAAAGTAGCTGTCCAGAAAGGTTCGCAGCGCCTGCGGCAGGCCGTCGCGCACAGAGGGGTAATGCAGCAGCACCACGGCCCGCCCGCTCAGCGGGTCCTGCACCGAAAAGCCGGTGTCGCACAGCGCCTGCACCGGCAGGGCGGCACTGTCCAGCTCCAGAACGGCGGCGACGCTGCGTGGCCCTGCCCGGCCAAAGCAGAACAGCACCGCCCGCAGCAGGGCAGATACGGCCCCGCAGCACAGCAGCAGCCGCCCCGGAGAAAGGGCAAAGTATACGCAGAGGTTCGCGCTCTGCACGCCGGGCAGCACCACCGCTCCGCACAGCAGCAGGTTCAGCAGCAGATACCACGCGCACAGCCGGGCAAAGCTGCGCAGGCCGGGCAAACCGTAGGCAGCGGCCACAACGGCACCGCAGGTAAAGACTTTGCAGAGCACCGCCGCCGCACCGGGCAGCTCCGGCAGCAGGATGCCAAGCGAGAAGGCCGCTGCTGCTGCACTGCCTGCCAGCAGGCGCAGGCCGCTGCACTGCCGTGCACACAGCAGCCCGGTGCACAAAAGCAGCATTGCTGCGGCCAGAAAGTTCGTCAGCAGCAGCTCATCCAGATAGATCACAGTTTTCATAGAAAAAGTCCTCACACATTCCAGTATCTTCCAATTACAGAAAAAACCATGTCGATGCGCTGAAAAGCCGGGCTTTTGTAAAGATTTTGAGACCGGATTTTCACAAGTTATCACACTTTTCACATTTTTTTCAAAAAAGTACTTGAATCTTTCTGGAAAGTGTGGTATATTATTGCCATCCTAGATACGGGATGCGAACCACACAAAGTGGTTTGTGAAATATTTTTTCTAATTTTGAAGGGAGTAATATCATTATGATGATGCCTGCAAACTTCTCTGCTGTTGCAGAAAACGAACTGACCTACGTTGTTGGTGGTGCTTCTCTGGTTGACTACCTGGCACCCGCTATGACCACTGAGAACTGGCAGAATGTTTCTGCTAACGTGATCAAGATCGTTGGCAACACCTTCCTGAAGAGCTATGTTTCTTCTGCTTTCGACAGCGTGTTCGATGGCAACTACGTCCCCGGTGACTTCATCGGCGGCGTGTGGAACACCGTGCACCGTGCATACGACAAGGGTGCTCACACCTACGCAAACGGCGCTTGGGGCGCTGGCCTGGGCCTGCTGAACGCTGCCCTGAGCATTGCTGGCGGTCTGTCTGCTATCTACACTCTGGGCTCCAGCTCCATCGGTCTGGAAGTCAAGGCCGCTGGCGACAAGACCCTGAACACCGGCTACGGCTTCGGCTACAAGGGCTAATCTCTCCTGATATAAGGATAGACTAGCACCCGGAGGGAAACCAAAGGGCTAACGTACCCCCGCACAGAATGGGCAACTGTTCTGTGCGGGGGTTTTGTTTTTGCAGTATTGGTGTGCGGGCAGAGGAGAGACCTTTATAATACCGTAAAATTTGCAAATGGCGTTGGCTTGTAAAAAAGATGGGATTATGGTACTATGTTCTTGGAAGAAGAAAGCGGGTGGACCAATGCCTGAAAATAAAACGCAGCAAGAGTTGGCAACTATGTGCAGAGCTATGGAAGAAATGAGAAATGAAACTGTTCGGGAGCGGAACATCGAGTGTGCTTTGGAAATGCTGGCAGATGGAATGCCATATGAAAAGGTTGCAAAGTATTCAAAGCTGACCCTTGAAGAAGTCAAAGCCTTGGATACGAAGAAGCCTGCCTGATCTGTAAGACGGCAAACGCCGCCCGGCAGCAGCTCCTGAACATTTTTTATACGTAAATTGTAAAGCGTAAAAAGTAAGCCCCGCAAGACTTTTGATCGGTTTTGAACCAATTGAGCCTTGCAGGGCTTTTGCATTCTACAGGAGTTTTGCTTTATACCGCCTGTAACGGTGTGTTTTCCATTGCTTTCTTAAATTCCTCAACTGTCATGTTGGCTTTTTCTGCAGCACGCTCCGGCTTTAAATCACCCTCTTGGACGAGCCGCATTAGCATCCGCATCTCGCCAATGCCGATGCCTTCTTCTCTGCCAATGCCGATGCCTTCTTCCCGGCCTTCGGCCTTGACACCTTGACTAAGGTTGCACATAATAAGCACCTCTCTTTCCAGTTCTTCACTCATTGCAACGCCAAACTCTTCTTCGAGAATTTTCTTTTTCTCCGCAGCCGCTCTTGACGAGGAAAGCAGCACATCAAGAAACTTCAAAATACCTGTATAGTTTTCTGCATCAGGTTTCCCCAGACAAATCGTTACCACGCTCATCAGATCATAATTTTCTGATTTTTCAGTAGCGTTTCCAATCAACTGCTCTGGCCGAATCGAATACCGTGTGAGTGTATTCTGAAATTCATCCGACGGTTTTGTGCAGACCCATATAGAATACACTTTTCGGATTTTTCCATACTCCGATTTTTTGAAAATCGGCCCGTGCTGCGCGGAGATCATTCGGCTGCAATAATAGATTGCACGCTTCGTCAGCGGGTATCCCGGATTAAAAGCAGTCTGTGCTTCTACATTGATAATAAGACGAATTACATCTTGTGAGGCCGCATCATTCGCTGTTGTCGGAGTGATCGCATCAAAGCGAACGTCATAACGCACCGTTCCCTCAGTCAGCGTAGAATCCTCATTATTGCTTCCGGTTATCACTTCGGGAGCTTTTGGAGGTCTGTTTGTATCATCAACGTGAACGCCAACCGTGCCAACCTCTGGAGTTCCCTCAATATACTTTTCGGCAATTTCCTCTACGGAACATTCACTGTATTCATCTACACAGCCCTTCATGATCTGCGCCAAAATCTGCTTGTTCGCCAGCAGTTTTTTGGCCGTCTTATCATAGTCCGAATCAAACTCCGTCTGAGTTATCGTGTGTGCAAGCTGATTTTCTACCGTGTTTTGCTTTTCCATCGGCATTCACTTCCTCGCAACAGGTTCAACAAGAGCATATAAGCCCTTATCGTACTTTCATCTTACCATAAATCGTTTTGCATATCAAGCTGTGCAGCCCGCTCACCACCGGAAATGGAGTTCCATGCTTATAATAGCGTTGGCTTGTAAAAAAGATGAGATAATGGAACGATGTTCTTGGAAGAAGAAAGCAGGTGAACCAATGTCTGAAAATAGAACCCGGCCGGCACCGGCATGACGAAGAAAACATTCCTACACAGAAGGGGAAAATGTTCTGTGCGGGTTTTGTTTTGCTTTTTTCGATTTTCTGGGAAAAATCTTCCGAAAATGGTTGACAATCCGGGGAATCGCTGGTATAATTACTCCTGTCGTCAGGCACGGCACGAACATCTGGGGGATTAGCTCAGCTGGGAGCCCAAGCAGTGCGCTCACGCACCCCCACGACTGAACTTCATAAAACGTTTCTTGTTTGAGCATCTCTTTTCCAGAGGTTTCTACTTCTGGAAAATTATGGGGGATTAGCTCAGCTGGGAGAGCGCTTGCATGGCATGCAAGAGGTCACCGGTTCGATCCCGGTATTCTCCACCATTGGCTCAAATAAGAGTTACAAACACCGTTGATTTCAAATCGAAGTCAACGGTGTTTTTGTGTTTGTCAGCAAGCAAGTTCATCGCTATTCTCCAAATACTGTGCAAGATCAAAGTTGAAGTCCACATGGATTTGGTATCCGCGATAAACGTCTACCCTGCGGATAAGCTGGCTGACGATCATCTTTTTTGCTTCAAAGCTGGCACTATCGTACAGGTCTGCGTAAGAGATCAATTCTTCGTACAGCTGCGATACATTTGCCATCAATTCAGCGTTTCGCTCCAGTTCTGCACTGGCTTCTTCACACAGAGTTTCCAACTCCGTGTGCTTCTTTTCCTGTGCTGCGATCATCTCGGCAAGAGTGTCTTTCGGAAAAGCACTCTCCCCTTTGATTACAGCCAGAATCTCAGTTTTTAAGGCGAGCAAGTCTTTTTCGGCCTTGTCGCGTTCTGCTTGAAGGGCTTGCAGATGGTTCTTGCGCTCCGCAGTTTCCTTCGCATAGCGGCTGGTGATAAGCTGCTCTTTTGGGATACCTCTCAAGCGGGAGAAAATCTGGCGAACCATCTTGTCGATGATCTCATCCAGAATGTGCATAGTGTAGCCGGTCTGCCCGGTGCAATCCGTCTGCTTGCGGAGTTTTCCGTAGCAGGTGTAGCGAATGCGGAGCGTATCGTCCAGAGTACCATCGGAGAGCTTACGCCATTTCCGGCTGGTCGTCAGGGCGAGCCTTGCACCACAGTGGCCGCAGTAAACGTTATTGGAAAGCAATGCCTGTCCACGGGTACGAAGAGGAACATGGTGTTCGGCTTCTTCCGCTGCGTGGGCAGAGCGATCTTCCCGGATACGCTGTGCAGCTTCAAACTCCTCCTGCGGGATGATCTGGAGTTCGGGCATCAATTCGGAGCGGGCATCTCCGCAGCGGAGAACGCCCATATAGGTCAGGTTGCCGACCATCCCTCGCAAACTGCCCGGATGCCAGCACTTTCCAGAGCGGGCACGGTATCCAGCATTGTTCAGATAGGTGGCGATTCGCTGTGCGCCGTAACCTTCGTATACATATTTATCGAAGATCAGCCGAACGATTTCGGCTTCCTGCTCGTTGATATAGCATATCTTTTGGAAGAACAAAATACTTTATGTACGCCGCCCGCAGGCGGCAAAAGTCAGTCCAGTGGAAATTCCAGCTCGGCAAACTCTGCATCGGTCAGCAGTTTCAGCTTTTCGATAACCACCACCGATAGTTCCCGCAGAGCGGTCTCGTCCGGCATCAGGTAGCACTGCATGAGCCGCAGTTCGTGAATGAGCCCCAGCCGGGTGCCGGTGTTGTAGAGCATCATCAGCATCAGTTCCTCATGGTTAAAGTTCATGCGCATCCATTTAAAAGCATTTTTCAATTTAGCCAGTACCTATGTGGTTATCGGGCCTATTTGATCTCAATGGTTGATACAAATTGTTTGCAAACGTCTTTTCAAAAGGAGCTGCAACGTCTAATTCGCAAAATTGAAGCGCAAATTTTGCTTTTGGAACAAGCATTACCTATAAGAAACAGTAATTAAATTAGGCATTGCTGTCACAATAGCCTCTCCAAAGGGAATACAGAAGTGATTTCTTCGATTTTAACGTTTTTACATCGAATATTGTTCATCCTCGCACCTTTGTGTGGGGGTGCGTGAGTGCGTGGTTCGGGAGAGCGCTTGCATGGCATGCAAGAGGTCACCGGTTCGATCCCGGTATTCTCCACCAAAAAGCACTGTACTTCGTAGGAAGTATGGTGCTTTTCTTTTTGCTGAAGCCGGTTTTTGGTGGGTTGCATTGCTTCACCTGCACCATTTTCAGGCGGTTCCTATACAACCCCCAGCTTTTGACTTTACACCATTTTCAAAAGGAATGTTTGCCGCCCGGTTTTTCAGCAGGCTGCTGCATCATCCCCTTCAATAGACGCAGCAAAAGGCGGTGGTCTCCCACAATAAGGGAAGCCGCCGCCTTTGTTGATTATCGGATAAGCCAGCCGTAATCCTGTCTGCAATCTACCACATAATCTGCATAAACCGTATTATCTACGATCTGGAAAATGAGCATATAGCGTTTTTCAAACAAGATGAATCGGTAAGCATTTTTAGGAATGTATTCGCCTCTGAGCCACGGGCAGCGCTGCGGCATCTGCTCCAAAGACTTTGCAGCCTTTTCAAATTCGACTGTAAGCCGCTCTGCTGCTGCAGGGCTGACCTGTGCCAGAAATGCGGCATGGGACACCAGCATCTGAGCAGCCCGTGCTGACACGATCACGCGGTATTTATTTTGCTGCTCCATGTCCGGCGGCCTCCTTGATCGCGCTGCGCATCATGGAAGTGACCTCATCAACCGAATAGCCCTCGCTTCCACGCATCCGGTCCTCTTCCACGGAAAGCAGCTCTTCACGGAGCTTCAGCATTTTTTCCCGGCGGTTGTAGGTTTCGATGTCCATGACGACCAAGTCACCCTCGCCGTTCTTGGTGAGAAAAATCGGCTCAGCGGTTTCTCTGCATAAATCAGCGATCTCATTATAATTCTGGCGAATCGCTGCGGATGGACGGATATTCATAAAAGCACCTCCTGCTCCTGTGTGACCCGTAATAGTAAAATTCTGATTATATTATACCCATATTATACAACGAAGTCAATGTGGACGGTTATCACTTGATTCTCCATTTGCTGACTTTAATCCGAATATTCATTTGTGGTTTCCCACAATTTCAGCTTACAAAAAATGAGATAGGCGACCCCTTCCGGGGAAGTCTATCTCATTTTTCGTAGGAGGCTGTTGCAGCAGCCTCGCTCTTTCCCAATACTCTATACACAAAATCAGGCAGTCACACGGCGGGGCATGGCTGCGGGCACAGGCTCCACAAGGGCCGGATGCATTCCCTCTCGATAATCCAGATCACCCTGATCCAGACCGCGCAGCAAAACCTCTGCGGTGGCAATGTTGGTGGCAATGGGTACGCCGTGCATGTCGCACAGGCGGAGCAGATTCTGCTCCGTGATGCTGGAAGCGTCTGCCTTCAGCGGGTCGCGGAAGAACAGCACCAGATCCACCTCATCACAGGCAACGCGGGAAGTGATCTGCTGCACACCGCCCAGTTTTCCGGAGAGATAGCAATGTACCGGCAGACCGGTGGTCTGTGCCAGCATCCGTCCGGTGGTACCGGTGGCAATGACTGTGTTTTTGGACAAAATGGCACTGTAAGCAGTACAGAACTGCAGTGCAAGCTCTTTACGGGAATCATGTGCAAGAATGGCGATCGTCATATTGCTCTCTCCTTTGTTCCAAGTATAGTGTTGTGTGTGACGAACAACTTTCTCATTGGAAAGTGAAATGAAGTGAAATCGTTATCAAATTATCCAATATAGTTTTACCGCATCGAAATAGGGGTTGTCAAGGGGTTTTTTGTACTTTTTACAAAACAAAATGGAGAAAGTAAGACTATATCTTTGTGAGAAGTGCAGGAAACTGGGATACATTCATCCATATCAGGGGACGATTTAAACGGGCCTGCTGAAAACAAAATTCAAAAATTGTATTTTTGCAAAAACAGTCTGTCTGTGTGAAACAAAAATACAGGCTGACGCAATTTGCACCAGCCTGTATTTGAAAAAGCTTTTCAGATCCTTTTGCCAAATGATGAATTGAATGGAGAAATCGCTCACTCCCGATCTTCACACGCGGAAGGTGGGTTCAGCGGGTCTGTCCATCGCCGTGGATGATATATTTGTAGCTGCACAGCTCGGCCAGTCCCATGGGGCCGCGGGCGTGGAGCTTCTGGGTGGAAATGCCCATTTCGCACCCAAGGCCAAACTCGCCGCCATCCGTAAAGCGGGTGGAGCAGTTCACATACACAGCGGCGCTGTCCACAGCGGCGGTAAACAGATCCGCGTGGGCCTGCGTCCGGGTCAGGATGGCCTCGCTGTGGCCGGTGGAATGCCGGGCGATATGATCGATGGCTTCCTCCACGCTGTCCACCACTTTGACGGCAAGGATATAATCCAGAAACTCGGTGTCAAAGTCTTTTTCGCCGGCAGGCGTGCCAGCGATTATGGCGGCGGCGCGCTTGTCAAGACGAAGCTCTACCGGATGCAGACCCTTTGCAATGCGGTCCGGGCCAAGCCGCTGGGCCAGACGGGGAAGAAACTCCCCGGCAATGGCAGAGTGCACAAGGCACACCTCCTCGGCGTTGCAGACGCTGGGACGGCTGGCTTTTGCGTTCTCGATGATGTCCAGTGCTTTGGAAAGGTCGGCAGTGTCGTCTACATAGATATGGCAGATGCCGGTGCCGGTCTGGATACAGGGCACCTTGGCGTTCTCCACGCAGGCACGGATGAGCCCTGCACCGCCGCGAGGGATCAGCAGATCCACATAGCCTACGGCGGTCATCAGAGCGTTGGCAGAGGCATGGGTGGTGTCCTCGATCAGGCAGACCGAAGTCTCGGGCAGACCGGCCTTTTTCAGGCCCTGCCGCAGAACGGTGACGATGGCGTTGGCACTGCGCCAGGCCTCCTTGCCGCAGCGCAGGATGCAGGCGTTGCCGCTTTTGATGGCAAGGGCGGCGGCATCGCTGGTCACGTTGGGGCGGCTCTCGTAGATGATGGCGATCACACCCATCGGTACGGCGGTCTTTTCGATCACAAGGCCGTTGGGGCGCTCTACCCGGTTCAGCACCCGGCCCACCGGGTCGGGCAGGGCGGCAACCTCGCGGATGCCCTGCGCCATGGCTTCGATGCGCGGAACGGTCAGAGCCAGACGATCCAGCATCACATCGCTGATGTGCCCTTTGGCAGCAGCCATGTCCTCGGCGTTGGCGGCAAGGATGGCAGACTGGTTCTGCGCATCGCATAAAGCGTCCGCCATGCCCAGCAGGGCAGTGCTGCGGGCAGCGTTATCGGCCAGTGCAAGGGCGCTTTTGGCGCTGCGGGCCGCTTCCAGAATTTGCTGTGTCGTCATAGGTTCAGTCCTCCTTGTGGCCGGTAAAGCGGGTACCTGCGGGCTTGCCCGCGGCAATGTCATACAAAAGTTCCGGGTGTGCACCGTTCGCAATGACCATGTCGGCACCGCTGCCGGTCACCATGCGGGCGGCGCGCAGCTTGGTGGCCATGCCGCCGGTGCCAAGGGCGGAGCCCGCGCCATCGGCCAGTGCCATCACCGCAGGGGTGATCTCCCGCACCAGCGGGATGAGCTTTGCATCCGGGTGAGTGTGGGGATTGGCCGTGTACAGGCCGTCGATGTCGCTCAGCAGTACCAGCAGGTCGGCCTGTGCACAACAGGCCACGATGGCCGCCAGTGTGTCGTTGTCGCCGATGGAGGTGATCTCATCGGTGGCAACGGTGTCGTTCTCATTGATGATGGGCAGTGCACCCAGCTCCAGAAGGCGGGACAGGGTGTTCTGGAAGTTCACCCGGCGCTCGGTGTGCTCCACGTCCACGCCGGTGAGCAGGATCTGCGCCACAGTGTGATTATAGGCATTGAACAGACGATCGTAGGTGTACATCAGCTCACACTGTCCCACAGCGGCACAGGCCTGTTTGGTGGAGGTATCCTTTGGACGGGTCGGCAGAGAAAGCTTGCCTACGCCCATGCCGATGGCGCCGGAGGACACCAGAATGACCTCGTGGCCTTCGTTTTTCAGGTCGCTCAAAACCTCGACCAGCTGTTCGGTGTGGCGGATGTTCAGCCGCCCGGTGGCGTATGCCAGAGTAGAAGTGCCTACTTTCACAACGATGCGCATGATTCCATTAACCCTTTCCCATTTCCTTAGTCTTATTGTACGAGGCGATGACGGCATCCATCACCGCACCGCGCAGGCCATGCTCTTCCAGCACGCGCACGCCCTGAATGGTGCTGCCGCCGGGGCTGCATACGGCATCCTTGAGTTCGCCGGGATGCTTTCCGCTTTCCAGAACCAGCTTTGCGCTGCCCAGAACCATCTGTGCGGCATATTCCTGCGCTTTGGTGCGGGGCAGGCCGCAGGCCACACCGCCGTCGGCCAGAGCCTCAATAAACTGGTACACCCATGCCGGGCCGCAGCCGGAAACGCAGCTGGCAGCATCGATCAGACTTTCTGGCACGGCGTCCAGACGGCCCGCGGGAGCCATGATCCTGAGGAACGCTTCCTCTTCCTCTGCGGTAACATTGGAAGAGCAATACTGGATCATGCCTTCGCCCACCGATGCCGGGGTATTGGGCATGATGCGGATCACAGGAAAGTCCTCACCGGCCAGCTCCTGAATGCGGGCGATCGAAAGGCCTGCTGCCATGCTGCACAGCACAAAGCGCTTGGGGCGCTCGTCCAGCGTGAATCTGAGCGGCTCCAGCAGTGCTTCCATCATCTGGGGCTTCACGGCCAGAAAGATCAGGTCGCAGTCACCGGCCACCTCAGCATTGGTGGCTGTTTTGCAGCCCAGTTCCTTGGCCAGTGCCTGTGCCTTGGCCGCAGTGCGGTTTGCCAGAAAAACCTTCTTAGGGTCAACAGCTTTGCAAACGGCACGGGCGATGGCTCCGCCCATGTTGCCGCAGCCCAGAAAACCAATGGTATCCATCATAGTTTGTACCCTCCCTCAAAACGGCACTTAATTCACAGCCGTCTGCTCCCATTCTAAGCGCAGAGGAATATAAAATCAAGGGCCTTTTCCGCTTTTTTGCCGGAAGAAGCCGCTTTTGCAGGCATTGCACACCGCCGGAAGGGTCTTTTGGGGGAAGAAAAATGGCTTTTGAAGCGAGAAACTGCCGGAGTGAAACACAGAAAGTCGTTCTTTGTTTACAAAATGGACAGAATCAATGCTTGCAATCGGGACGGCTTTTGCGGTATTATAATGTACAAAGCTGCCAATCGCCGTACGCAGCGGGAAAAATTTCTACGGTCGGGAAAGGAAGGTTTTTGTGTCACAAACAACGAAGCGGGCACTGGAAGCATCGCTGAAAAAGCTGCTGCTGGAAAAGCCCCTCAATAAGATCACGATCAACGATATCACCGAGGACTGCGGTGTGAACCGCATGACTTTCTACTACCACTTCAAGGATATTTACGACCTGGTGGACTGGATCCTGACGGAAGATGCAACCAAGGCGATGGAAGGCTGCCAGAGCTTTGATACATGGACCGAAGCGTTTCTGGACATCCTGCACCAGATCCGGGATAACAAAGCACTGGTGCTGAACGTATACCGCTCTGTGGGCCGTGAACAGGTGGAGCAGTATCTCTACAAGCTTCTGGACCCCATGCTGAAGGAATTTGCGGATCGCGAATGCCGCGATATCACCGTGCAGGACGATGACAAGCAGTTTGTGGTGGATTTTTACAAATATGCGCTGGTGGGCGTGGGGCTGGAATGGATCCGCCGGGACATGAAAACGGATCCTGCTGTGATGGTAGAACGTACGGGACGGATGCTGCAGGGGGATCTGCGCCGCGCGTTATGCCGCCTTGCCAGCAATAAGATCCATCTGGAACAGGACGGCTGAACCGGAAGTACGACAAAATTTTATCATAATCTGCGCCGTGATGGGTTTTCTATCACGGCGCTTTTTCTGTTTATGGCGCACGTTTGTTAAAAATGGTATGATGTTGGCAGCAAAAGAGATTTCCGAAAATGTTGTTTGGAGGAAAAGGATAATGAATACTTCTGTTGAGAACCTGACTCATAAAATGCAGCGCGCTGCCGTTGGTAAAATGGTGGACGTGGTGCTTTCTCATGCCGATAAAGACCGTCAGAAAACCGTGGGACAGCTGGTGGATGTTGCAAAGCAGTTCTATGGCAGCTCGTTCAGCGACGAGGCCTACGAGCACGCCAGGCAGACACTGACCGACCCCGACAGCAAGTGGGCCAAGCTCATCAACTGCGTGCTGGATCAGACCGACCCCAACGTGGCCCGCACCACGGCACTGAATCTGGGCTATGAAGCCTTCTTCCGCGGCACCAAGACCATCCGCGAGAACCGCGTGAAGTACCAGTGCAACATTCCGTGGCTGATCCTGTTCGACCCCACTTCTGCCTGCAACATGCATTGCGTGGGCTGCTGGGCTGGCGAGTATGGCCACAAGAACAACCTCAGCTTTGAGGATATGGACAAGATCGTTACCGAGGGCAAGGAGCTGGGCGTATACCTGTACATGCTGACCGGCGGCGAGCCGCTGGTGCGCAAGGCCGATATCCTGAAGCTGGCGGAGAAGCACAACGATGTTGAATTTGCCATCTACACCAACTCCACCCTCATTGATGAGCCCTTCTGCAAAGAGGTGGTGCGTCTGGGTAACATTGCCTTCATGCTGTCCATCGAGGGTACCCCGGAGACCAACGATGCCCGCCGTGGTGAGGGGCACTATGCCGCTGTCATGAACGCGATGGATCTGCTGAAGAAGTACGGCATCATCTTCGGCACCTCCATCTGCTATACCCGTGATAACATCGAAGCTGTCACCAACGACGAGTTCATGCGCTTCCTGTGCGAGAAGGGTGCACACTTCGGCTTCTACTTCCACTACATGCCTGTGGGCAACGAGGCAGCACCGGAGCTGATGCCTACCCCGGAGCAGCGCAAATATATGATCGACCGCATCCGCTATCTGCGCTCGGAGGCCTGCGATATCCCGTTCTACCCCATGGACTTCCAGAATGATGGCGAGTTTGTGGGCGGCTGCATTGCCGGTGGCCGCAACTACTTCCACATCAACTCGGCCGGTGATGCAGAGCCCTGTGTGTTCATCCATTACTCCAATGCCAATATCCACGACCAGAGCATTCTGGAGATCCTGCACAGCCCGCTGTTCATGGCTTATCACAACGGCCAGCCCTTCAACAAGAACCATCTGCGTCCCTGCCCGATGCTGGAAAACCCCGAACTGCTGCAGAAGATGGTGCACGAGACCGGTGCCCACAGCACCGACCTGCAGTCCCCGGAGAGCGTGGAGCACCTGTGCGAGAAGTGCAAGAGCTACGCCGCCAACTGGCAGCCCACTGCGGACGAGATCTGGTCCCACACCAAGATCCGCGAAAGCCGCTACGAGAACTACAAGGATTGGAAGCCCTCGCAGCCCATTGAAAAGTAATCTTCGGCAAACATCATCATAAAAACAAAGGCCCTGCGTTCTTTCGAACGCAGGGCCTTTGTGATACAGGGCAGGGGAGATGCTTATTGCTTTTCGGCAGGCGGTTCCGGGACAGGCGAAGCATCGTCCTCCGGGTCGCCGAAATTGTCGTGGTAGGTCTGAAGCATGTCGAGCTCTGCATTGCGCTTCAAGCCGTGGATGACCAGCTTTTTGATGATGTCATAGATGACAGCAAACAGCGGTACACCCACGATCATGCCCACAAAGCCCCACAGACCGCCGAACAGCAGGATGGCGAACAGGACCCAGAAGCTGGAAAGACCGGTGGTGTTGCCCAGGATCTTGGGGCCGATCACATTGCCGTCCAGCTGCTGCAGGACCAGCACGAACAGCACGAACCACAGTGCCTTGATGGGGCTCTGGATGAGAATGAGCAGGGTAGCCGGAACCGCACCGATGAACGGACCAAAGAAGGGGATGACATTGGTCACACCGATGATGACCGACACCAGCAGTGCACTGGGGAATTTGAAGATCAGGCAGCCGATATAGCACAGCACGCCGATGATGGCGGAATCCATGATCTTGCCGTTGATGAAGCCGCCGAACATCTTATCGGCATACTTCACTTCTTCCTTGATGAGCTCTGCCCAGCGGGGCTTGAAGATGCTGTAGAGCACCAGCTTGCCTTGCTGCACAAAGCGCTTGCGGCTGGCCAGCATGTACACGGCCACGATGATGCCGATGACCAGATTCTTGGCTACCGTTACAACGTTCAGCACACCAATGGCGGCACCGCTGACGATGTTCTGCATGGAGGGCAGGAGCCGGGTCTTGATCAGATCATCGAAACTGGTGCTGATGGTGGCATAAGCAGAGTTGAGCATGTTCATGATCTGCTGGTTGTTCTCAATGAACTCCACATGATTTGCCCACTGCACGAACTTTGCAAGGTTGCGCTGTGCAGTGTAGTACAGGGTGGTCACGCTGGTGATGAGCTGCGGAATGATCATCATGCACAAAGCGTAGATGAGAAGCAGACCGAACAGGATGGTCAGTGTAATAGACAGCACATTGACCAGACCATGCATCTTTTCCGGAATGAAGCGGCGCAGAAAGCTCTCGATGGTGTTGCATACGGGCTTGAGCAGGTAGGCGATGACGGCACCGTAGATGAACGGCATCAGAATGCCGGTCAGGGCCGAGATCGCGTTGCCAAAACCGTCAAAGCGGTAGATCAGGAAGAAAAAGATGATGCTCAGGGAGATCGCTCCGAACCCGGCCAGCATCCCGTAAAGATAGGGCTTGATGTGCGGCTTTTTGTCCATCATGTGATAAACTCCATTCCTGCCGCAGGAAGCAGGAATACCCACGGCACACGTTAGATTTTGTTGCTCCTGCGCCAGATATGCATCTTTTCGGCTTCCTTGATAAGGTCTTCGCGGAAGTCGGGATGTGCAACGTTGATCAGGGCTTCAGCCTTTTCCCAGGTGGTCAGGCCCTTCAGGTTCACGCAGCCGTACTCGGTGCACAGGTAGTGGATGTTGGCACGAGTATCGGTGACGATGCTGCCGTTTTCCAGAGTGGGACGGATGCGGCTCTCCAGCTGGCCGGTCTTCTTATTAAAGAAGGTAGAGGACAGGCAGATAAAGCTCTTGCCGCCCTTGGAAAGGTATGCGCCCAGAACGAAGTCCAGCTGACCGCCGGCACCGGAGATGTGCTTGAGGCCTGCAGTCTCGGCGTTCACCTGACCGAACAGGTCGATGTCCACAGCGTTGTTGATGGAGATAAAGTTATCCAGTGCGGAGATGCTGCGGATATCGTTGGTATAGTCCACGGGTGCGGACATGCACTCCGGATTATCGTTCAGGTAATCGTACATCTTCTGGGTGCCGGCGCCGAAGGCGTAGACCTGACGGCCCTTGTCCAGCTGCTTGCATGCACCGGTGATCTTGCCGGCCTTGGCGATATCCACAAAAGCGTCCACATACATTTCGGTGTGCACGCCCAGATCCTTCAGGTCGCTCTGTGCGATCAGGCTGCCGATGGCATTGGGCATACCGCCGATGCCCAGCTGCAGGCAGGCACCGTTGGGAATCTGCGGAACGATCAGGTTGGCAACCTTCAGATCCACTTCGGTAGCAGCACCGGGAGCGGCCATCTGGCCAATGGGAGGATTCTCGCCTTCCACGATGCCGGTGACCTGAGAAATGTGGATGCAGTTCTCCATGCCGCCAAGGCAGCGGGGCATGTTCTTGTTGACTTCAACAACGATCTTCTTGGCTTTTTCGCATACAGCGCCCAGATGAGATGCACTGGGGCCGAAGTTGAAATAGCCGTGCTCGTCCATGGGGGTCACCTGGAACACGGCCACATCCAGCGGGTCCGGGCTCTCACGGTAGTAACGGGGTAGCTCGGAATAACGGATGGGGGAGTAAAAGGAGAACCCCTGTGCAATGGCCTTGCGCTCAATGCCGCCCATGTGCCAGCTGTTCCAGGTCATGTGTGCGGCGGGGTCGTCGATCTGGAAGATCGCGGGCACCCACATCAGGATGCCGCCGCGGAAGTTGACGCCCTCCAGCTCCGGCAGACGCTTTGCAAGCTCGGCATCCACCGCCACGGGGGTGTTCACTGCCCAGCCGTAGTCCACCCAGTCACCGCTTTTGACCAGTGCGGCAGCCTGAGCGGCGGTCATTTTTTTCTGAGCATACAGTTCCGTAAAATCCATTATAAACCATCCTCTCCTATAATAACATAAAGGAATTGTAAATTTATCATTTACACTTCCTGCACGGACAGATCTTTGCAGGTTATTTACCGGTTTTTGGTAGTTTGCACACAACTCTGACATAGCCGTGTGGTATCCTGACAGACAACAGGGAAAGCTGCCGGACAGTTCGGCAGACCTGCACAACTTAGTTATAACATTAACAATGTGCAGAATCAATAGTTTATCGTGAAAATTTTGGCTGACTGTCAATATTTACAAAATTTAGAGCAATTTCGGAGGATTGTTTGGTGTGGTGAGACCAAAAATCTTTGCAAAAGGACTTGATAAAATTTTGACGATGTGATTTACTTATAGCGTAGCAAGTTGCCGCGATGTGGCACAGCGTTGATTGTTTAAATTTTAACGATAAAACGTACAGCTTGCACAAAATCTTGCACCCAAGACTGGAAAGTGCTATCATGGCAGAACCAAAACGCGCTTTTCACAGCGCTCAAGGAGGACACCAGACGATGGCAACAGCAGTTTATCCCGGTTCGTTCGACCCGGTCACAAAAGGACACCTTGATATCATCAAGCGCGCAGCAAAGATCAACGATCATCTGATCGTGGCAGTGCTCAACAACAGCGCAAAGAATCCGCTCTTCACCGTAGAGGAGCGCGTAGAGCTGCTCAAGGAGTGCTGCAAAGGCATCCAGAATGTTTCGGTGGAGAGCTTCGACGGCCTGACCGTGGAGTTCGCCAAGAAGCGGCACGCTTCGGTGATGGTACGGGGACTGCGGGCTGTGACGGACTTTGAAAACGAGATCCAGCTTGCGCAGACCAATCACGCACTGATGCCTGGCATTGAGACCATGTTCCTTGCCACCAGCATCAAGTGGAGCTACCTTTCTTCCACCATTGTAAAAGAGGCAGCTTACTACGGCAGCGACATCGGCAAGTTCGTTACCCCCAATGTGGAAAAGGCGGTCAACGAAAAGTATGCGCTGATCCGGCAGGGAAAAGACCCTGAAAAATAATTTGCAGAAATGCCCAAGGGCGTTTTGATAAAAAGGCAATCGAAAAGCAACACATACACAATTCAGGAGGCTATTCACATGAAAAAGATCGTTATCGCATCTGCATGCCGTACCGCTATTGGCAAGTTCGGCGGCACTCTGGCAAACGTTCCCGCAGTTGAGCTGGGCTCCATTGTCATCAAGGAAGCCCTGAACCGTGCAAACGTCGCACCTGAGCAGGTCGATCATGTTTACATGGGCTGTGTCATTCAGGCTGGTCTGGGCCAGAACGTTGCACGTCAGGCTGCTCTGAAGGCTGGTCTGCCCATCGAGACCCCGGCTGTCACCGTCAACGTGGTGTGTGGCTCCGGTCTGAACTGCGTCAATATGGCTGCTCAGATGATCGAGGCAGGCGATGCTGATATCGTGGTCGCAGGCGGCATGGAGAACATGGACATGGCTCCCTTCGCACTGCAGAAGGCTCGTTACGGCTACCGCATGGGCGCTCCTATGGGCAAGAGCGAGATCGTGGATACCATGGTCAACGATGCTCTGTGGGATGCCTGCGGCTTCAACAAGCACATGGGTATGACCGCTGAGAATGTCTGCACCAACGAGACCTATCAGAAGAAGTACGGCTACAGCCCCATCACCCGTGAGATGCTGGACGAGTTCTCATACAACAGCCAGCTGAAGGCTGACAAGGCCATCAAGGACGGCGCTTTCAAGGACGAGATCGTTCCCGTTGTGATCAAGGGCAAGAAGGGCGACACCGTGTTCGATACTGATGAAGGCCCCCGTCTGAGCGCTCCTGAAGTGCTGGCAAAGCTGAAGCCCGCTTTCACCAAGGACGGCATCGTGACCGCCGGCAACTCTTCCGCCATCAATGACGGCGCTGCTGCTCTGGTCATCATGAGCGAGGAGAAGGCTAAGGAGCTGGGCGTGAAGCCTCTGGCTACCTGGGTCGCAGGTGCTCTGGCAGGTGTTGAGCCCGAGGTCATGGGTCTGGGCCCCATCGCTGCTACCAAGAAGGTCATGGCTAAGACCGGCATGAGCGTTGCTGACATGGATCTGATCGAGGCCAACGAGGCATTTGCTGCTCAGTCTGTGGCTGTCAGCCAGGCTCTGAACTTTGATATGAGCAAGGTGAACGTCAACGGCGGCGCAATTGCTCTGGGCCACCCGGTCGGCGCTTCCGGCGCTCGTATCCTGGTCACCCTGCTGTATGCTATGAAGCACCGTGGTGCTCACAAGGGTCTGGCTACCCTGTGCATCGGCGGCGGCATGGGCTGCGCTACCATCGTTGAGATGGACTAAGTTCCACCTCTTGGAATCCTGACTGAATGACAGACCCGGACGGGGAAGGGAACCGGAGAGCCTTTCCTCCGTCCGGGGGCTGTTTGTGATAATTGATAAGATTTGAATAGGAGGTTTTCACAATGGCATTTGTAAAAACCGAGGTGCAGGGTGCAGTTGAGATCATTACCATCGACCGCCCCAAGGCACTGAATGCCCTGAACCCCGAAGTTCTGGCAGACCTGAAGGCTGCATTTGAGGCTGTGGATCAGGAGACTGTCCGCTGCATCGTTCTGACCGGCGAAGGCGACAAGAGCTTCGTGGCAGGCGCTGATATCGGTTCCATGAGCACCATGACCAAGGCAGAGG
>OCPU01001310.1_pt1 | contig 19990 bp, 20 predicted proteins | sample 1538661 | NCBI WGS metagenome assembly OCPU01 (sample SAMN04571716, study PRJEB22368) | human gut metagenome | biome: human gut; material: stool | host: Homo sapiens | place: Luxembourg | collected 2012-10-19
CAAAATCGATTTTGCAGTTTTGCCGGCAGCAAGCTTGTACTTGCGATATTGCCTTACTGCAAAGTGTTCCGGATTTTCTGCTTCCAGTTCTTCAAACAATTCATCCACTGCATTTTTAAATTCTTCATCATCCTCCCTGGTCTCACTGGCATTGATAAATTCCAGCAAAGTAGAAAAGTTCTGTTCTTCCTCCGGTGCCTCATACCAGATGTATCCGATCAGTGCAGAATACAAAAGACGCTCGGCCTTGACCCAGAAATCTTCCGTTGATTTTTCGCCCTCACCCTTGGTATTTGCGATAATGGTATTGACCAGCTTTAAGATGTCTTTTTCACTCCGGATATAATGGAACGGATTGTAATGCATGGACTTTTTAAAGTTGATCGTATTTAATACCTTGATCCGGTATCCTCCATTTACCAGCATCTTCCCGCATTCAACGATGATCGTACCCTTTGGATCAGTGACCACATAGGATACGTGGTCCGTCATCTGCATAAGATTGGGCTTCACATAGAATCTTGTCTTACCGGATCCGGAACCACCGATGACGATCACATTTTTATTTCTGGCATACTTTGGGGCTTTTGGCCGGCTGTTCATGGTCAGACGTTCCGTTTCTGTGAGGATGACATTGTTTTCAAAGACCGGATCCATGAAGGGTTCGATATCTTTTCTATTTCCCCATCTTGCGGATCCATACTCCACACCCTGCCGGAACTTCTTTGCATTTTTAGAACGATAGTAGACCACCAGTTTTAATGCACCTGCAACCAGAACACCTACCGTAAGATCCTGCAAAGCGATACTTGGCAGCCAGCTTAAAAATGCCAGTCGGAAATTGACTAACATCACGCCAAGTCTCTGAACCATGCTTTCTCCCAGGCAATGTCGGTACAGCCAGGATCCTTTATCTGCTACATAGAAGATAAAGAAATATGGGAGATTTAAGATCACCAGCCGTTTGACCTGGATCTTCTGTAATTTTTCCCGGATCATCGTTCCTGACCTCTGGATTTTTGTCTCTGCTTCACACGCTGGCGGTGCTTTGCTTTTCTTTCTACCGATTTCTGCAGTTTCTTTCTGACGGATGGTTTCTTCACCTGTTTCTTTTTCAGTTCTACTCCGGCATATTCCCGGAAAGCCGCTGTCATCACATCCACATCTTTGGCCTTAAAGAAGACCAGATATTTCGGTGGATCCGCACCAACTTCTTTTTTCAGGCTGTAATCAATTCCGTATTTTCTTGCCACACGGTCAAAGGATTTGATATTTTCATCTGTGATCTTTAAGTTGGAAAGCTGTACTCCCTGTGCATTCAGCTGCTTGATGGTCTGCTTTCCATGCGGCTTTTTCTTTTCAATCTTTTTTCGGGCTTTTTCCCTCCCTTTCTCCTGAGCCCGTCCGGTCTTTTCTGCCATTTTCACCTGCGTTGCTTTCTGTTTCCTGCGGTTATCTATTTCCAGGAACTTCCGAAGGGCTGCTTTTAGCACACTGGCAGTGATCTTGACTCCTTGGATGCTCAGGCTGATTACTTTCTGATTTACTTCTTCCTGCAATTACCCACGTCCTTTCTTTCCTTTCATTTCAGAATGAAGACGGGCAATGCAATATCCGATACATGGAACATGTTTTCCATACGGACAGCCACTACATGGTGTCGTTTTTACTGCTTTTTTCTTCTCAGGAAGCAGATAATGGCACTGTTTCAAGCTACAGCCTTTCTTTTTACCTTCCCACCAGTAACAGTACTTGCAGGACCATGGCTTTTCTTCGCTGTACTTTCTTCCCTCAATAGCTGCATTTGGTTCTATGATCAGATCTTTATTTGTCTTCATTCCGTTCTTCCTCTTTTCTCATGATTTCTGTCAGTTTTTTCTCTGCCTGACTTCCGGCAGCAATGAGACAATACAAAACTGTAAATATTGCCGCTGCTCCCAGAAGAGCAACAAAAATAATGATATTTCTCATGGTTTCTCCCATCTAAAAAAGCGTCCACAGATTCCTTTCGGTTTCCATGAACGCTCATTCTTATTTGATTAGTGTTTCTTTTTTCTCATAAATGCAAGGGCTCCTGTACCAGTCGCACCAATGCCGAAAAGTATAAACCACAGCCACAGATTGGTGTTATCCCCAGTCTTTGGTGAATTACTGACAGGTTTTCCACCTTCCGGTGTCTTTTCTGCCGGTTTTTCCTCATCCACCATGGTTACATGCTGTACTTCATCGGTATCCTTTACTTCGAATTCCACATCTTTTGCAACCAGATAGCCATCCGGTGCTGTTTCTTCACGGAGAGTGTATTTTCCGATCGGAAGCATTTCGATATAATGTGCTTTCTCTGTACTGGTCCAGCTTTCGACAACTTTTCCATCCTGATCAAGGATTGTGAGTTTTGCTCCTGGAAGTTCTTTTCCGGCGATATCCTGTTTGGAGATTTTCACCTTCGTCACATCATCCTTCATCTCGACTTTCTGCACATTGCCAGTATCTTTGATCGTGAATTTCACGCTTTCAGCTGTCACATAACCATCGGCCGGTTTTGTTTCAACCAGTGTGTATTCTTTTCCGACAGTCAGCTCACGGATCACATGTGCTTCTTTACCGGAAGTCCATTCATCCACGATATTTCCATCAGCATCTACCACTTTCAGCTTACATCCTGGAAGTTCTTTTCCGGTTGTCAGACTGGATTTGGTAAATTCTACAACAGTTGGCTGATTTTCAAAGGTAAAATCATAGGTTACAGTCGGCTGCTCCTCACCTGCATACTCAAAGGTAAATTCCTTTTCTTCATCGTTGGTTACAAATCCGTCCGGTGCATAGAGCTCTTTTACATAGTAAGTTGCTCCTATTGGAAGATCTGCAACAAATGTGATCTTTCCTTCTTCATCCGTAGATTTCAGTTCAATGATCTCATCGGCTTCGATCAGGACTTTACCAGTTGTCTCAGACTTAATGTCTTCTTTGGCAAATAATCCAAAGATAGCTCCTTCCAGTGTACGGTCAGAATCTTTTTCCTTCTTAAGTACACTGACTTCTACTCTCTGACGGTTGTTCTGCCAGTCTTTGTCATAGACTACAACTGGTGTATTCTGATCCACGTAAGTCAGATCTACATGACGGATCTCACCATCCAGTACATGACCGTAAGCAGTTCCTGTTTCTTTCACATAGTATTTACCAAGTGGAAGATTTTCCAGTTTTGCAATACCGGTTTCATCTGTCTTTATTGTTGCGATCAGTTCATCCTTTTTATAGTAATCGTCACTGACGCCATCGGCAGCCTTAATGTCTTCCTCAGCATAGACTTCAAACGTAACATCTGTCAGTTTTCCGGTTACATAGTTGAAAATGTGTTCCACCACACCTTTGACCTTATCGGCCAGTGTAACAGAATCCAGAAATTCTCCCTTTTTGTTAATGATGAGTTCACCAACCGGTACCTCGTCCTTCATTTCCACTTTCTGAACCTCTCCGGTATCTTTGACTGTGAATGTCACATCATTGGCTACCAGATAACCATGCGGTGCAAACTCTTCATGTAGGGTATAAGTCTCACCCACCTTCAGATATTTGATCACATGCGGTGCATCTTTGGAAGATGTCCAGCTGTCTACCACATTTCCATCTTTATCCGTTACTTTCAGATAAGCACCATCCAGTTCTACACCGGTTGTTGCATCTGATTTTGTGATCTCAACAGTTGTTGGCTGGTTCTTCTTTACGGATTTTAATGTTACTGTCTGTACATCCTGCCCCTGATAAGAAGCATCAAATCTCAGTACTTCATCCGAAGATACGAATCCATCTGGTGCTTTCAGTTCTTTTACATAATAGCTTCCAAGTGGAAGATCCAGTGTACATGCTGCCTGACCTTTTTCATCAGAAGTCATTTCCTGTAAAAGAGTATCTGCTTTAACGATCACTTTTCCATCTTTCGTCTGAATGTCTTTTGCATTGTAAATACCGAACACTGCTCCGACTACTGTATTGCCTGTCTCAGCATCCTGTTTTTCGACAGTAATCGACACTTTCTGTCGTTCATCTGTGACAGAGATTTCTTTCTCGATCACTGCAGTATCCTGATCCGCATAAGCAAATTCGACATTTTCCGACACAGTATTTAACACATAAGTGTCCGGTGCATTCTTCTCTTTGACATAGTATCTGCCAAGTGGAAGATTCTTTACGGTTGCATAACCATCTGCATCCGTTGTGACGGTTGCTACCAGTGCATCCTTTGCAAAATACAGAGTTCTCTGTCCATCTGCATCTACCTGATGATCGGCAGTATAAATATCCTCTGCCGCATAGACTTCAAATTCAGCACCTGCAAGTCCAGCCATTTCATACTGGAATTCCTTATCAAATCCCTTTAACACTTCCCCCTGTTTATAGATCTTTAACTGACCTTTGACCGGGGCGTTGGTATATTCCACATCAATGACTGCATCTCCTGTGACAGGATCGGTCAGATAAGCAGTATCTGTATCAACGGCAACTGTCACATAGTTTTTGGATATTGTGTACCCATCGGGTGCCGTCACTTCCTCAATCCTGTAGTTACCAGGTTTCAGATTCTTTGGCAGTACCAGGTATCCTTCCTCATTTGTGAAATAGGATTTGTGTACCGTTGGCTTCGGATAGGATGTTGTCTGTTCCACATATTTCTGATTATCCAGGTCGTATACCTTGAACTCAGTATTAGCCAGGAGTACAGATTTCTGTGTTTCTGCATCCTTTTTGATGATCTTTAATTTTGCTTTGAATTCTTTATCCAGCAGCACTCGCCATGTCTGCGGTGTATCCGGATGATTCTCTGTGATCTTCACTACAAAATCATCGACCGGTGCATAGTTGTGTTTGCTTGTGGTTTCTCTTACCACATAAGTTCCATATGGAAGCGGAATCGATCTTGCATATCCTTTTTCATCGGTAAACATTTCTGTCTGACCATCTACAGTCAGTACAACTGGTCTGGCTGAATCAAAATCATAACTTCCATCTGCTTTTACTTTCAGATCACTGACAAGCCATGCTGAAAAACCAACTCCCTGCAGAAGATCTGCATCGGTCTTTCCGTTGTTTGCTGCCTTGATGATCTGGAACGGCTGCTTGATGACGGTTTCTTTACATACAGAAGTTCTTTCTACTGTCGGAACAGTAGCACCTTCGTAAGTACAGTCCACATCATGTTCTGTCGGATCCAGTACATATCCCACTGGAGCACTAAGCTCTTTCAGATAATACTTTCCAAGATACAGATCCGATACAGAGGCTTCGCCATTCTTATCCGTTGTCAGGGATGTGATCAGGCTGTCTTTCTTATGGATTGTTCCGGTTCTTCCATCCGGATGAACAATGTCTTCTCTTGCATAAAGGCCATATACCGCACCTTCCAGCGTTGCATCACCCTGTGCTGCATTCCCTGTCTCAGCATCCTGTTTTGCAATGTTGATCTTTGCATTTACACGTTTGTCTGTTACATTTTTGGTCGTTGTCTTTCCGATAGCAAGAGTCACATTATAAGACTTTGTATCGATCTGATACCCTGTTGGAACAGAGATTTCTTTCAGATAAACAACTTCCTGTGTTTTCTCCATTGTGAGCTGTGAAGCACCATTCTGATCAGTTGCAGGCATCTCTGCGATCAGCTTTGTACATGCAGCATCGGAATAGATCCCGTACACTGCACCAGCCAGTGCATTTCCTGTATCCTGATCTTTCTTTACAATGGATACTTTGCATTCTTTTGTCCAGGTTACTTTAAAATCCACATATTTCTCATTTCCGACACCTTCACCGAAAACAAGAGCCAGGTCCTGTGTTCCAGATCCTGTTACAATCTTGTAAGCAGAGTATTCTTTATCAATGCTTCCCCTCATCCGAGAAGAAAATGTAGCACTGACGCTCTCTGCCTGATCAAGTGGTGCTGTCAGATAAAACTGTGTACCTCCACTGATTTCTACACTTGCTCCTGCAGCACTGGTTTTACCGGTTGTCACATTTACAAGCTTTACACCGCTTGGCAACTTAAATGTGATTGTCTGCAGTTTATCTGCTTTGAATGTGATCACGCTTGTTCGCTGGCTGTTTCCTTCCACATAAGCCTTTACATTAGATTCGGAAAAGCTCATATCTACAGACGGAATGTCCGGCATATTTACACAATAATTGTAAAGTTCCATTGCCAGGTTCTTTCCTGTTGCATTGGTTCCGGATGCCCAGTCACTGGATCCATTTGCATAAGCTGCTGCAAGATGGGTAATGATGAATCTCTTTCCTGCTGGAAAATCCGGATGTTTCTCATCGAAAAAACCATTCTCATCACTTGCTTTTGTTCCGTAATAGCAGACCTTTGCAAGTGTCTTTCCATCGGCAAGTTTCTGAATCGTATAAGTTCCATTTCCCGGTCCTTTTTTCGATGGTTCAACACAGTATGCTGTCGCATTGATGCTTCCCCATTTCACATAATATGGACAAGTCAGATAAGAACCTAATCCATAATCTGCGTAATAGTACCAGGAACCGGCTGTGACTGTGACTGATTTTGTTCCTGTTTCACCGGAAGCAAGCATCATTGGCATATCAAAAGTAATACTTTCGCCTGCTTCAAGATCTGCAAGAGCAACTTCCTGGTCAACAGCTTCCTGCATAACCTCTGAGAGTGTGATCCCTGTTTCCGGATCAACGGTCTCCTGATTCTCCGTTGCTTCGATCTCTGCATCAAATTCTTTTTCTGTCAGTTCTGTTTTGCTCTCCGTTTCAGCAGCACCAGTTTCCTCTGTAGACGAGTCAGCCTCAGAATCCTCTGTTTCTGTCTTATCGGAAGAACCAGCATCCTGATCAGAAGAACTTTCTGACTGCGAATCTTTCTGCTGATCCGCTTCTTTTACCACGATCTTTCGATTGATCTGGTAGGTTGGGTGATCCGTTGTCTGTGGTTCTACATAATAGACTGCCTTATAGGAATTGGCATAATCGGTAGAAAAGTCATTCCCGTCCGTATCTTTTGCTTCCTGAAATGTAACTTTTACTTTGCTGTCATCCTGGATCGTAAGACCGGTATAATCACTCTTTACATCGAAATTGTCTCCAACCTTGATCTCATAATCCTTTGCAGTTACCACTTCATCTTCATCCAGCTGATCCTTGATCTCCTCATAATACGGAATCTTTTTTACAGATCCTGCATCCTCAGAAGCATAGGCAACAGCGGGAGAGAGTACCGTCGATAGAACCGTTACTGCAGTCAGTAAACCGGACATCACCCTGCGTGCTTTCTTTTTCACGTTCATTCTCTTAAATCCTTCCTTTCTGATTTTTTTGTGTATAGTTATCTGTTCGTGTCTGCGTATTATCTTTTATACGAAGATGATCGCCTCCTTTCCTGAAATTTGCGCTATTTGGGACAGTCAGCACAAGCTGAGATAACAGCACAAATATATGGCGGTACCTATTTGTCACAAATACCGCCACATGATTTCTACTGTCATCCTCTTTTCAGATTCAGACATTTTATTTTGATTTAAGATTTAAGCGTTTTCCTGTTTTCTTTCCCGGATCCGTTCCTATATCAGTTTCCATCTCTGATACGTTTTCTTCTGGCAGACACGCAGCTTTTCGCTCTATGCATGTTCTAACCGAATATCACTCCGGGCAGGCTATTTATTTTTCAAGGTACATGAAGGTGTTCTATGCAAACCCTTCATATAACGAAACGCTCAGAGCCTGTTTTACAGTGGTCTAATTCAATTTTTTTGAAATTTTTTTAAAATTCTTCGTTTTCAGCCTTTTTTTTCATCGTTTTTAATGCCCTGTTCAGGAGGTCATTTACACTCTGCTGTTTGATTCCCAGATAATCTGCGACATCCTGCTGGCGCATTTCTTCGAAATAAATCAGATTGAGTACCGTCTTTTGCCTCTCTGTCAATTCCTTGATCAGCGCATTCAGAATTTCTCTGTCAATAACATCGTCAACAAAATCTTTTGTAGATCCTCTCATAATCTCCGCATCATCTGTAACATCGCTGTTAGAAAATACACCATGATTGGTGCTGATTTTGCTCTGGCTGTATGCCATACGGTCTTCAGCCTCCATCAGCAGACGGATATACCAGTTTTCATTATCAAAGAACTCTTTATTTAATTCCTTGTTATCGCCAGTTACACTCACATATTCATAGTCATCACAACTATGAAGTGGAAATACGGTTGATTGATTTCCTGCTGTATAAAGTACATATCCGTGATCATAAACAGAGATTGTTGTATCTGCATTGATCATTTCCTTTACTACAACTTTGTGTTCCTTCAAGGATTTCACGCTTGGGATCCTTTTCTCCACATCAGCAACTTTCACGATTTTTTTCAGTTCTTTTAATGTCAACATAAAGACCACCTTTCTGCCTTTCGGCTCCGGGTGGTCCATTCCATCTTTTATAAAATTTCTGCACAGACATAAAGAACTGCAGCACAAGAGGTCACGAACTCACCCGTTTTTTTGAACGGGAGTCCGCGACTCCTTTGTAACGCATGTATCTGCGTTTAGATTAAGTTTGCCAGATTGCCTGGCTTATTCAGTTGCTATGTGCATCTTCTGATTCATTCTCTGTTTGCTCTTTGCGAAACATGGAATAATCGCCCATAGCATCGTAAGGACAATGCCTTACAAATTCCTGGTATTCGATTTCAGTCATCTTTGCTTCCTCCTTTGTGTCATATTATCAAAATCTCTATTTACAATTATTTTTGCAAAAAAGAATTCAACCTCTATATAACGAAACGCTGAAAGCCTGTTTTACAGTGGGGTACGACAAAAAAATTTAAAAATTTTTCGAAATACGTCAAAAAAGCCCGACAAAACAAATACTTCTACAATCTCCAAAACCAGAAAATACCTCTGATCTTACAGTGTATCCGTAAATGTTTTGCCGGGCTCTTAGTGATTCCAGTCAGGTTCAGCTCCTTGACAAACTCTTGCTGTCTGGTGCGTTCTTGATGGTTCCTGCCAAATCCAACGCTTACTACAGACAGCTCATTCTATTCTGTTATGATCCCTGATTCATCATCTTTCGGGAATACGTTCGCATCCTGGACTTTAATTGTTCATCTCGGATGTGGATCGGACGAACCGACACCATATCATCCTTTACAAATATCTCCAATGTACTGCGACATTTTTTGCACTCCACTTCTGAATCGCTTTGTGCGCTCTTTTCAATAAATGCTCCACATACAGAGCAGTGTACATGCCATTTAATAGCACCTGATCCCATATAGGCTTCCTCCTTTAAGCAATAAGATATTTCTCCATTTATTACTCAACGGACCAAAGGGAAATCAAATCCGCCTTATGAGCATCATGCCATCCATTCCGTAAGTGCCAAAGCTGCACGAACAGCACGATTTTTATTCTAATCAGATCTGCTTTGTCGATCTGTGCATCCTTTTTTATCCTTCCACCAGCTACCACACACTCTTTCCGGTATAAAAAATTCCGTTGTGATTAATTAACATGATATTTCAATAGTTTCAAATACATCACCAGTCAGATCACAGATGTCCTGGATCTGAATCTCGGTATCATCGATCCGTAAGTGAACTGATGGATCAAAAAATTCTATGGTTCCGGATAATGTATGGTACTGACCAACGGATGGATCCTTCCAGGACTTTTGAAAATAAGTTGCCTGTATCTTCATTCCATATGTCAGTATCCTTAATTTCATATCCAGCTCATTTTTCTTTTCCTCAGATAAATCTCTTTTCGGTTCGTAAATGATTTCCTGTTGCCGGATCGTTTCATCCAGTCCACGAAGTGCCGCAAATGGAGCAAACTGTTTTGCCCTGCGTCCTACATCCATGGGATGTCTCCTGGAAACCGGTCTTGGTAAATATAAATACGGTTGATATGCACTTGCCAGCACTTTTTGCACCTCCTCTAAGCACGGTGACCACCAATCTGTTCATTGCGTTCTCTATAGGTGGAACACTCCAGCAGATTGGATCCACGCATGATCGCATTCTTTCCATAACGTTGCTTTACATTCAATATTGCTTCTTGTAAATGCCGTTCCTTATCGGTCTGTTTGGGATCATCAAACAGGCTGTACTGCACATAACTTTCAGGAGCAACCCTGTTCGCACACACCTCGATTCTTCGGATTCCGGTATATCTGTCCGCAATCCTGAGATATAAATCTTCCACTGCATCCATGATTTTTTTTGAACTGTTACTCCCTCTTTCGAGTTTTACGGTTCCTTTAGATGCCTCATGTTCATACCTGTGGTCGTATGCAATCCATAAGGTGATAGAACTTGTCACCAGTCCCTTTTCAAACAGATCCAGGACCAGGTTGTCTGTCATTTCCCTTACGATCACAAGTGCTTCGTCAAAAGAATAATTTCGCATCAGCACCTGACCATTTGAAAGGCTGTGTTCCTCCGAATGATAGTTCTTGATGTCACTCATCCGGCATGTTTCATAGCCCCATGCATGATCGATCAACAGCTCTGCATCAATCCCAAACATCTTATACAGCCAGTCTTCGGATCTTAAAGAAGCCATTGCAATATCGCCCATCGTATGGATTCCATAACCAGCCAGTTTTTTTTCAGTCCGGGATCCAATCCTCCAGAAGTCACTTAATGGTTTATGATCCCATAGCTTCTCTCTGTAAGAGAATTCATCCAGGATTCCGATATGGTCATCCACATGCTTTGCTACGATATCCATTGCGATCTTAGCAAGATACAGATTGGTTCCCACACCTGCAGTTGCAGTGATGCCAGTTTCCTCCATGACTGCCTGCATAAGCTTTACCGCCATTTCTTTTGCAGTGAGATGATAAAGCTGCAGATAGTTTGTCACATCAATAAAACACTCATCAACACTGTACACATGGATATCTTCTTTTGAGACATACCGCAGATAGATTCCATAGATCTTTGCGGAATAATCCATGTACAACTGCATCCTCGGCATGGCTGTAATGTACTTCACACAATCCGGTATCTCATGGATCCGGCACCGGTTCTTGATGCCAAGAGACTTCATAGCCGGAGTGATTGCCAAACAGATTGTTGACTTTGATCTGGTCGGATCTGCAACCACCAGGTTTGCTTTAAATGGATCCAGTCCACGTTCTACGCATTCTACAGAAGCATAAAAGGACTTTAGATCAATACAGATAATAGAAGTCTGATCCTGACTCACATTGCCACCTCCCATACGTCTTTCCTCTTTTTGTAACATGTATCCCATTTTAACTATCAATGACTATCTATCTTTCCTGTTTTCTTCAAAATACAGGAAATTTATTTCACATATTCATTGACAAAAGAGGAAATATTGTGTATCTTATAGGAAAGATGTTTCCCTTATCTGTGATTCACATTATAGGAGAGATATTTCCCTTTGTCAAGATTAATTTTTATTTTTAAGGAAACACATTTCCCGTTTTGCCTTGAAGCGGCTAATGAAACTTATAAGACAAGGCTTAGAAAGAGGTATGTTTATGACATTCGGTGAAAAAGTAAGATCATTAAGAAAAGAAAAAAAGATGAGTCAGCAGGAACTGGCCAGTATGGTTGGTGTTTCATATAGGACCATTCGATCCTGGGAAGTAGAAGGACGTTTTCCAAAACAAAATGTTCTGTATCAGAAACTGGCAGATGCATTACAGTGTGACGTTTCTTATCTCATGAGTGAGGATGAAGCTTTTATCACAGAGGCATCCGAACAGTTTGGTAACCGCGGTGCCAAACAGGCTCAGCAGATTCTGGAACAGGCTGCAGCTATGTTTGCTGGTGGATCACTGACAGACGAAGATAAAATAGCTTTTATGGATGAGATCCAGAGCCTTTATCTGGATTCCAAAAGACGTGCAAAGAAATTTACACCGAAAAAATATCTGAAAAACCAAGAGGAAAAATAATAGAAGGCGGGATTATTGTACACCTAATCTGTTACCTTATAGTTACAAGGATATTTCTGCCCTTTTATTTTTTACTTTTGAGGTGATTTATTTGAGAAACACTTACATATATACAGAAACAAAGAAATTAATCAAGAAATATGGAACCCGAGATCCATTTGAGATCATGGATCAGATGAACATTGTTGTCGGGGAAACTTCCAGATATAAGACACTGAAAGGATATTGTTTTATGAGCTGCAAGACAATCTATGTCATGATCAGCAGTTTCCTTTCAGAAGAAGAAAAGATGATCGTTGCCGCCCATGAATTAGGGCATATCATTCTGCATCGTTCCCAGCTGAAAATGGCTCCGATGCAAGATGATACACTCTACAATATGACGGATAATACAGAATACCAGGCCAATCTGTTTGCTGCCGATCTGCTGATTGATGATGAGGAGATCGAAGATATGGTTCAGAACGAAGACCTGGATTATTTCGGACTCTGCAGCTCTTTGAATGCGACTCCGGAACTCATGAGCTTTAAACTATACAGCCTGACAAAACGAGGCCAGGCTTATCATATGCCAATGGAGATACAGAGTAATTTCCTGGCGAAATAATAAAAAGATAAGCGTATTCTACAATAAGAAAACTATGGATTTATCTCACTGAAAGAGGGATTATTTATGTCAAAACATCATATGGAAAAGATAACCTGCCCTTCCTGCCATCATGAGGGGGATTTTGAAGTCTGGGACAGCATTAATACTGTACTGGATCCTGAAATGAAAGAGAAGGTACTTAAATCGGATTGTAACGTCTGCAAATCAGCTCGTTGAAAAGATACAGATTTTTGATGCTGGTAAGGATGACAGGATAATGGAACTTGTTAAATTACTTGCGGCAGATTCTATTCTTAAAAATGATCCTGATAAAGAATTTGATGAACTGCGCTTTGCTGTCGACAACGATGGAACAAATATTCTTGTAATCATTAATAAGGGTGAGATTACTGGTGCAGTTGACATTGACAATATGTATGAATTTGCTTCTTCACACTGCGATAATTTCAAGGATCTCCGCGATGATGAGGATATTGTTATCAATCAGGAGTGGATCCTTAACAAACTTTCTGAAAATGAATAATAAATTTGGTGGCTACACCCCCAAGCCCCTGTGGAATCAATAACGCCGGTATTGGATATCAAAATCCCGCACCGGTGTTATTGATTGTAATTATCTTACTTTGATATAATCATAAACTGTCAGCTCTGCAAACTTGAATTGAGATTTCATATATTCCAAGGGATTTAATAACTGTTATATTTTATTATGAAATATCTCTCAAACCATTGAAAATACTAGGTTTATCGCAAGTGAACTTTCCCTTATGGTTTCCCTTGTGTTATATCATCTTATCAGCGTTTACGAACTCTGATAAGGGAAAATGCAAGGGCAAGAAAACTATATAAAACAGTATAACACAAAATAAAAGCGACATGGTGAACTGATTGAAATGCTTCTGATTTTTATAACTGATGATTGATTGACGATAAGGAGATAAGATACGATGAGAACAATATTTGCAGAATACAATCCACAACGCAACAGCATTTTATTCCAAACGTTCCAGTTTTCTTGTTCCAGGAATCGGAACAAGATATGGCTTTTTTATCTGCCGGGGCACCATACGCATGGTTCATTCCCATACATCCAAGTCCTACTGCTGAAACTTCCAGGTCTTTTCCTAAAATCTTTTTTCTTATCTTTAAAACTCCTTATACATGATACTGATTTGCTTTTTCCAGAAATTCCGTTACTGCTTTTCCGGTATTACGTGCTGTTGCATAAGTATGTCCGGTATCCAATGTTGCAATCTGTTTCATCTCTTCTTCCGACAGGACAAAATTAAAAATATCCAGATTTTCTTTCATTCTGACAGGGTTTGCAGACTTTACAACAGGGACAATTCCTCTTTGTACAAGCCATCTTAAAACAATCTGTGCCACTGATTTTTCATGCTTCTTTGCAATGCTACATAATATTTCATTGGTAAAAAGATCTTCTTTTCCGGCGGCAAGAGGCGACCATGCCTGCATCAGAATGTGTTGTTCTTTCAAATACCTGCTCTCGTCTTCACGCTGGAAATACGCATTGCATTCAATCATATTTACTGCCGGTTTTACCTTGTTAAAGAACAGAAAATCAGCCATTCTGTCCTGCGTAAAATTATCCACTCCAATAGATTTTACTTTTCCCTCTTCATACAATTCTTCTAAAGCACGCCATGCTCCATAATAATCATTGTATGGCTGATGAATCAGATATAAATCCACATAATCCAGCCCAAGACGGTCAAGGGAACGCCGGAATCCTTCTTTTGCTTTTTCGTAAGAAGTGTCCGTGATCCAAAGTTTTGTAGTAACAAATAATTCTTCTCTGCTGACACTTCCTTCTGCAATCACACGTTTGATTGCTTTCCCAACAGCCGTTTCATTCTCGTAAGCAGCCGCAGTATCAATCAGGCGGTAACCTGTTTTAACTGCCTGTACAACTGCATTTCCACATTCTTCCAGATCCGTCATACGGAATACTCCGTAACCGATTGGTGGCATCTTTACACCGTTATTTAATACAATATCTTTTCTTTCCATAATTACATCTCTCCTTTATCTGTCTGAAATCTTTTCGATGGATGATAAATTACTAATACCAGGAATATCAGTAATGCCGTCACAGAAAGGCTGACCGGATAAGCAGTTAATATTCCGGCAAACGTTTTGTGTGAAGGAAAGACTGCCATAATCCAGAAAATTCTCACTCCGCATATTCCCAGCGTTGTCACGATAGCCGGTATCAGGGAAAAGCCAAACCCTCTCATATAACCGGACATATTTTCATACAGCATACTGAAGGTGTATGCAGAGAATACCATAATAAGTCTCGTGTACCCTACAGAAATAACCTGTGAATCATTATTGAAAATGGAAAGCAATGCCTTTCCTGTCAGCAGGATCAATACAATAGCACAAGCAGTTGCAATCGCATCTTCAACAATACATAAAATCAAAACTTTTCGGCATCGCTTAATCTGTCCTGCACCATAATTTTGTCCCACAAAAGTCGTGCAAGCCTGACTGAATGAATTCAATATATGATACGCAAAAATCTCAATATTGTAAGCTGCCGACGATGCCGCCATAACGACTGTTCCAAGGCTGTTGATCGCTGACTGGATCACGATATTGGCTACTGCAAATACCGCACTCTGGATTCCTGCCGGTAAACCAATTCGCATAATCTGTCCTAATATTTTCCGGTCAATTCTCAGTTTCTTCCACTCTACATGAATCAGTTCTTTCGTTTTTACAAGACGATAAAACAGTAAAATGGAACTTACCGCATTGGAAACAACAGTTGCAATAGCAACGCCATTGACTGTCATGTGTAAGACAGCTACAAAGAACAGATTCAGCAGTACATTCAGGATTCCTGATATTGTCAATATGACAAGCGGCGTTTTCGTATCTCCTGTACTTCTGAAAATAGCAGCTTCAAAGTTATAGAGCAATATGACCGGCATTCCAATCAGGTAGATTCTAAGATAAAGCAGAGCTTCCGGGAAGACATCCCCAGGTACCTGAAGGGCTGACAGCAAGGGCTTCGCAACCAATTCCCCGGCAATGGCGACGCCGATTCCTGCCAGTATTGCAATAATAATCGAAGTATGAACCGTCTTTGTAACAGCATCTTTATCTTTTCTTCCGATGGCATTTGCAATGACAACATTCGCTCCAAGTGCAATCCCAACAAACAAATTGACGATCAGTGAAATAATCGAACTGTTTGCGCCAACTGCCGCTACTGCTATTGTTTTTCCGGCTCCGGTAAAATTCCCGACAACCGCAATATCAGATGCATTAAAAAGCTGCTCCAAAATAGCGGTTGCCGCCACTGGAAGTGCAAATAGCGGCAGTTTATTCCAGATGGAGCCATGTAACATATCCAATGGTTTTCGTTTTCTGTTTTCTATCATTTTTCTCAATCCTCTTATCTATACTCTGTCAGTAAAAAGTATAATCTTCTTTAATTAAAATAACAAATACTTATATAGAATGATTTACCATAATTGACAGGAATGATAAAAAGGATTACACTAAACATGAGGTGATGATAATGGAATTACGGACATTACAATATTTTCTCGCTGTAACCAAAGAAGAGAATATCACAAGAGCTGCTGAGAGCCTTCATATCTCACAGCCTTATCTTTCCAAGCAACTCATGGAACTGGAAAATGAATTTGGGAAACAACTGCTGATTCGTGGCAAGCGCAAAATTACATTGACGGAAGATGGAATTATCCTTAGGAAACGTGCAGAGGAAATCCTGTCATTAGTTGAAAAGACCGAATATGATTTAAGCTCCAACAATCCGCAGATCAGTGGAGAAATTACGATTGGCGGCAATCCAACAATGACAGTATTAAATACAGCCGCACATCTTCGTTCTCAATACCCGGATGTACATTTTCAATTTTACAGCAGTGATGCAATTGATGTATTAGAACGTCTGGAACATGGAAGTATTGATTTTTCTATATTTTTGGAACCAATTGACATTTCAGAATATAATTACATTTCACTACCGGAATCATCCCGCTGGGGACTTTTAATGCCTTCTGATTGTAAACTTGCAGAAAACAGTCATATAGGGAAAGAAGACCTTTTGAATGTACCTCTCGTTTTTCATCGCAGAACCGGTCTGCAACAGTTGATTTCTCATTGGGCTGATACTGAAATCGAGAACTTCAATATTGCTGCCACATATAATGTGATCAATGGCTCTCCGACAAAATTTATTAAGAGTGGCTTAGGGTTTTATCTGACCACCGAAGATTTGCTTCCGACGGTTTTAGAACAGGATGTTTGTTTCCGTCCTCTAAATCCACCATTAGAAATACATTATGCATTGATCTGGAAAAGAACCGCATTTCAATCAAAAGCTGCTGAAATATTCCTGCGGAAATTAAAGCAATCACTTATCTGAAGTTAGAGTGGAAAAGCAACCATTTCTTTATACAAATTCATGAGAATATCTATAAAATCATGAAGGCTTTTTCTGTTGCCTGTTTTGTGAGTACAAAGGACACAGGAAAAGTTTTCTTTACAATCAAATGGAATCCATGCAAACTGATTACTGTGATCATTCAGAAAACCCGGGGCAAGACACACGCCACGCCCAGACGCTACATTTGTCAGCGTCGTATCATGATCCGGACTGTTAAAGTAGTCTATTTTTTTTGAACTGATGAGACGCTGCTAAACACTTTTAAGTGCCGCAGGCGATCCTCCGCCTACCATCAATGTCCTGCCATATAAATCACTTTCTGTGATAATATTTTTTTTAGCAAATATGTCATCTTTATCTGTAATAAGATAAATTTTACTTGTAAAAAGTTTTATGGCTTCTGGAAGAAAATAAACTGCCTGACGCACCATAAGACTGATGGATATATCTTCCCTGTATTTAGAACTAAAATTTTGTCCCTGCTCAATTGCCCGCTTCATTTCTTCCCGCATATGAATCAGATATGAAACAAATTGCCTTCCTGCCGGAGTAAGTGATGCACCTCTGCCACTCCGATCAAATATAGAAAATCCAATCTCTTCTTCCAATAGTCTGATTTGATAAGAAAATGTGGGCTGGCTCACAAACATATTATCCGCTGCACGGCTAAAATTTAATGTATGTGCAAGTTCTATACAATAATCAATTTGTTTTGTATTCATATTTTCCTTGCGGCGTTTTACACACCGCTGAATCACATTTACAACATCCGCAATTCATCCAGCGGACAATCCCGCATCTTTGTGACAAAGGCATCCGTGTCTTTTTTCATGTGGGCAAGAAACTGCTCGTTCATGTGACTGACGCTCTCCGAAAGTAAGTCTGCCATTGTTTCATAATGCAGATAAAAGGTGGAGCGATTAACGCCCATACCCAGCAGCCCGATAATGCCGACAATCACGCCGAGAACAAACATAGCAGAACTACCGTTGCCGATAACCTTCATGGAAAGGCACATTCCAACACCGGCTATCAACGCAGCGATAATTCCGAAAGTGTAGGTGAAAACGGTTGCGGGGAGTTTGGCTTTCTTGTCCAGCTTGCGAAGAGCCACCACCTTAGAGTTGTCCTTGAGAGCATATTCATTGGCGAGTTGTTCTGCGTAAATCTTATCTGTGTTCATGGCTTGTTGCCTCCTTCATTTGATGGTTCTATGATACCAGCAAAGAACAAGCAACGGAACAACACTGATGACAGTTTGTGTTGAGTTCAAGAATTGTGCAAATTAGAATTTATCTGCTTATGTTACGTACTTTCGTTGCTAACCTTTTCCTCCCTTACCAATCCTTTTTTTCTTTTGTACAGTCATGGTTCTTTTTGCGTTCTTCCACCATATTTGCAAACCATTCCACCTTAGCCGGGTCATAGTGGGAAAAGAAAGCACTCATTTTCGTGTCCAGTGCGGCAATTCTTGCCATATCCTCCGCAGAGAGTGCAAAGTCGAATACATTCAGGTTTTCCTGCATTCGTTCAATATGTGTGGACTTTGGAATCACCACTACGCCTCGTTGCAAATGCCAGCGGAGAATAACCTGTGCTGCACTTTTACCATACTTTTTGCCGATTTCATTCAGCACAGGATTCTGAAACATATTCCCTCTGCCTTCGCCAAACGGAGCCCAGGCCTCAATCTGTACGCTGTACTTGTCCATCCACTTCTTTGCCTCTTCCTGCTGATAGAAAGGATGTACCTCCACCTGATTTACCATCGGTTTAATGCGGGAAAAGGAGCAAATATCCACCAAACGGTCAGGATAAAAATTAGATACACCAATGGCACGAATTTTTCCTTCTTCGTATAGTTCTTCCAGTGCCCGCCATGCCCCGTAATAATCCGAATACGGCTGATGCAGCAGGCAAAGATCAAGATAATCTGTACGTAGCTTTTCCATAGAGTCTAAAACCGACGCTTTAGCTTTCTCATAGCCGTAATGCTCGATCCAGACCTTTGTGGTCAGGAAAATATCTTTACGGTCAACACCGGTTTTTTCGATTGCTGCACCGACCTGCTCTTCATTAAAATAGCTTTGTGCCGTATCAATGGCACGATAGCCGGCCTTTAGTGCATCCAGTACGCAACGTTCGCATTCCTCCTGTGGCACCTGAAATACACCATAGCCCAACTGTGGCATTTTCACACCATTGCTCAAAGTAATATAGTCCATAACAAAAACCTCCTGTTGTATTAAATTTTATTCTGTGATATTATCGTAACAGCCGGTAGTTACTACCGGTCAAGGATTTTTTTCAAAAACAGGAGGCTTTTTTGTGTATTCTATGAAAGAGGCTTGTACTCTCACCAATATGACCTATGAAAATCTGAAATTCTACTGCAACGAGGGATTGGTCCCCAATGTCAAGCGAGACAGACGAAATTATCGTGTCTTTGACGAACATGACATCAAATGGATTCAGAGTCTGAACTGCCTGAAAAGCTGTGGAATGAGCATTGCAGAGATGAAGCAATATCTTGCTTTGTGCATGGAGGGCGAAGGCACAATTCCAGAACGTAAGGTGATTCTTGCGGAAAAAAAAGAAACCTTGCTCCAATCCATTGTTGAACTGCAAAAGGCAGTGGCATACATTGACTGGAAGCAGAGATTCTATGACGATGTGCTGTCAGGCAAGACAGCGTATTACAGTAATCTTGTTCCGGAATTGCTGAAGTGATATATCGGTACAGTTGACACAGCAACTCCCGATTTGCACTTCAAATCGTTTCCTTCATTTTATCACAGCCTCTATTATTCCGCCATCAGTCTTTCGAACCAGGTATTCATAACAATGATGAACTGGCCTGCTCCTGGCAATTCTTGCAGCATTTCGTCAAGAGTTTTCTGTTTCACATATTTCTGCACATACACCCAACAGGCAATGCTACTGGCTTCTGATACAATGTCAGCTATGGTTTTGCGCATAAGCTCTTCAAAT
>OCPU01001339.1_pt1 | contig 19603 bp, 18 predicted proteins | sample 1538661 | NCBI WGS metagenome assembly OCPU01 (sample SAMN04571716, study PRJEB22368) | human gut metagenome | biome: human gut; material: stool | host: Homo sapiens | place: Luxembourg | collected 2012-10-19
AAACTTTGTAGTTATCTGGAATGTTCATGAGGTCTCTTAAATCCTGCTCTGCTTCTTTGATAATATCATCGAAGACTTTAGAACGATGACTCATCTCCATAACAGACATTCCACAGCCTTTATAATCCAACATTTCATCTGCTGCTTCTCTTAATACCTCTTCCGGCAATACGGCCGGACCTGCTGAGAAATTATATACTCTTCCCATTTTTAACATATCCTCCTTGTACTATTTATTAAAAATTAAAATAAATGTTTATCGCGTTACTGCGTTATACTTACGAATTATAACACACTTTGACGAATTGTTAACAGTGTTTTTTTAATATCGGCATTTTTTTGCAATTTTCACTTTGTAACCCTTCAAAATTAACAACTTTCACGAATTTTTTGAATATTTCCCCCTTAATTCAACCTTCTCTCGCTTTAGCTGCAGTTCCGCTTAGAAATTGACAAATGCTTTCAAATTCGTTACACTGGCAGAAATACTGATTTCCACTATGTTATATATCCAGAAAGGAGCTTTTATGAGAATCTGGTGCAAACTTTTTGAAAAAAATCATATGCTTAAAGACACAGTTATGGAGAACCATGATATGTCCATGTCCCGCACTGCCAAAGTATATGATTGTTTAGAACGTGCCTGTTATGAGTTTGACCTTGAAAAACCAATGTGGCTTGATAAAAATAAACGGGAGTTTATCAGCCATGCAAGGACTTGTTTTTATCAGGATAACTTTATTGAACACATTGATTTTGACTACCTTGATTTTCAGGTTATTGAAGAAGATTACTAACGCTTTTTCTCTATATGCATAACCTATAGTATGATTTTGATTTACAAATACTGGTAAATATAATTTCCTCAATATTGTTATCCTTATTGAGAAAAAGTTATTGATAATTTCTCCCCCATATGCTATACTTCCACTCAGATATTATTCCGTGAGGGAGTAGCGAGCGTTCTTTTATACGTTGGAACGTAGCAAGTCAACATACTGGTGTAATTCACCTGGCTTGTTTTAAATTGCGAGACTCATGTATAACTGTGATAAGCTATACAGGGGTCTTTTTATATTTTTATGATAATTACCTGAGCATAGCTTATCGCTATGCTTATTTTTTTGCGTTATTATGATTAGTGCACTCTCGTAATCTTTTTGTGCTTGGTTTTGAGATTTTTTGTCAGTTGCAAAAGCACATGCAGAAAAGACTTTAAGAGTACATATTACAAACAGGAGGGATTTCTAATGACTTGGAGCTTACTATTTTTTACTACGAACATTTTTCTTGGGATTGGTCTGGCAATGGATGCTTTTTCTGTTTCCATGGCAAACGGTCTGAATGAGCCACATATGAACAAAGGGCGTGTATGCACAATTGCCGGAGTATTTGGTGGATTTCAGGCACTTATGCCTCTGATTGGTTGGTTCTGCATACACACGATCGCGGAGTATTTTCATGTATTTGAAAAGTTTATTCCATGGATTGCATTGATTCTTCTTCTTTTTATCGGCGGAAAAATGCTGATCGAAGGTATAAAAAACGACTGTGAAGAAGAAGGGTCCGCCGTCAGCCCTGGGGCACTGTTTGTTCAGGGAATTGCCACTTCTATTGATGCGTTGTCTGTTGGTTTTACTATCGCAGAATATAACTGGATCATGGCTCTTGCTGCTTCCCTGATCATTGCTATCGTTACCTTTTTTATCTGCATTGGTGGATTAATTATCGGAAAAAAATTTGGAACAAAATTATCCAACAAAGCGCAAATTCTCGGTGGAATTATCCTGATCGCCATCGGAATTGAAATATTTGTCAGCTAATTAAATATTCATATTTATTTTTTGAAGAAATATATTATAAAAAGATTTTCTTTTCGGGAGCTTTTTATGAAAAAATTTCTTCTTTTTCTTTATATTTTTCCCTGTTTCATAATGTGTGGCTGTCATCCTTTTGCCCATAATAAAAATCCAAATTCTCAAAACAATTTTTCTTCAAAACGGTCTTCTTCCACTCGTTCCTCTATGGAATCTGTCCAAAAGGAAGCAGGTACTTCCACGCAGCCAAATAAAGCTGTTTCTTCTATTAATCCTGATACGCTTCCTAATAAAAAAATGGCATGGTGGATTAAACGAGAAGAAAACCATATGACCCCTTCTGCACAGGAGGAAGTAGACCTTTCCCGTTATGATGCCTGGTATGTAAAAACAAATCTAAAGGGCGCTGAAAAGCCAGTCTTTCTTACTTTTGACTGTGGATATGAGAACGGCTATACCGCATCTATTCTTGATGTGTTAAAGAAGCATAAAGCACCCGGGGCATTCTTCCTGTGCCGGCATTATATTGAGGATCAGCCTGAACTCGTTAAGAGAATGAAAAAAGAAGGGCATATTGTCGGAAATCACACTTCCCATCATGTTTGTATGCCTGAAACAGATTCAAGAAAAGTTCGGGAAGAAATTACAGATAATGCAAATTATATGAAAGAAGCGACCGGATACGAAATGGATCGTTTTTTCCGGCCGCCAAAAGGAGAATATAGCGAACGTACCCTTCAAATTACAAAGGATGTCGGTTATACCACTGTTTTTTGGAGTATGGCATATCTTGATTATGATGTAGATAATCAACCGGGCAGTGATTATGTCATCAACCACTTTGAAAAATATATCCATCCCGGCGCCATTCCATTGATACATAATATATCAAAATCAAACGCTGAAGCTTTAGATACGGTTCTTACAAATTTAGAGCAAGAGGGATATACCTTCCACTCTTTATCTGATCTGAAAAAAGGTTGAAAATATTTCAGGCAAAAAATTCCTGCAAAACATCTTCTAACACTTTCTTTTCTTCTAAAGATACCGGCTCATCCTTTGCTTTCTTTTTGGTATTTTCTCTGGCATAACGAAGAAGACGGCGACGCTGTTCTCTTGTCGTTCCGTTTTCCAAATCGACTTCCTGACCTGCAATACTGTTCTCAAGAACATTTTGCAGGTAATCATTTATATTCATGATGATGCGGTGTTCTTTTGCATCTGCGCGGAGCAGGATATCAAGGAATATAAGACTAAATGCAGCAATCACCCCAGTAAGGTAAGTAATAATTACACTGGTAAGTTCACCTCCCTGTGAGACAGCCAGCGCTCCTGCCGCCCCTGTGATCGCGCATGCCGCTATCGCCAGGCGATATAAGGTTCTCCAAAAAGCACAAGGAAATCCACAAACTCTTTTTTTGCGAAAATACTTGTCCACAAATGTTTCCACGTTATTCACTTTGATATCCATTTCATGATAATCTTCATACTTCTTTTTCAGAGAAACAAGCCACTTTTTCTTCGTCTGCCCTATCCTCGATGTCGCACGTATCATGCTTCTGTATGATATCGTTAACACCGACCAGCTTAATATTCCAATAAAACAGCAGGTCATGATTGTTTTTGTAAAAACGGTATTACCAAGAATAAAATCAAACATTTTCTTCCCTCCCAGATATTTCAAACATTTTCATAATTTTAATGACAAATACATGAGAAATAATACAGTCCAGCGCAGACTCTTTTTCCGGTCAGAATTATGTACGGACGTTTCATTGCCGGGCCCCAGCCGAAACAATCTGCGAATCGGTATCTTGTCTGCCATGACTCACCTATTCCCGTTCTGCCTTGTGAAATCACTTTGCTCTGTCTGGATTGTGCCCCAATTATACAAAATGAAAATCCATTTGAAAAGGGGGATTCGTTCGTAAAAAAAATCCCCTCTCTGTCAAAAAGAGAAGGGATTCGAATACTTCTTTATGAAACTGACTTATTTGGACATCTTAAGAAACATAGCTGCCAGCAGCTTCACTGTGTGAACGATCGCCTGTTCTTCAAAAGTCTCGTAAGCAACTGGTGCACTGTTATCTGCCTTATCGGAAATTGCACGAATGATAACAAACGGAACTTTATTCAGTGTTGCAACCTGTGCCATGGAAGCGCCTTCCATCTCTGCACAGTACCCATCATAATCCTTTACAAGTGCTGCCTTTGTATCATTATCAGAGATAAACTGATCTCCTGTTACCACTCTTCCAACAAAACACTGGATCTCCGGATTCACGATCTCGCATGCTTCCTTCGCCATCTCCACGAGTTCCGTATCTGCTGTGAATACAGAGGTTTCCATTCCTGGTATAACACTCTTTTTATATCCAAGACCCGTTACATCAAAGTCATGCTGAAGTGCATCGCTTGAAATAACGATATCGCCAACATTAATATCTTTGTAAAGACCACCTGCAACACCTGTGTTAATAAGCATATCCACACCATAAATATTCACAAGAATCTGTGTACAGATCGCCATATTTACCTTACCGATTCCACTCTGAACAACTACAGTATCCTGATTCCAAAGCGTTCCCTTATAAAAAGTCATGCCTGCCATCGTTTTCGACTCGGCATCTTCCATCTGATTAATGAGAGAGGAAACCTCTTCTTCCATTGCTCCGATTACACCAATACAAACCATAAATCTTCCTCCATATACTATTCTAATACTTAATGTTTTATTTACGCTGACCAGAATCACGCGCCAAGTCTCGCAGCTGCTCGACTTGAATTTTAACTGCCGTCAAAACAAGTAGACTCATTATAACACATTTTTCCCCTCCACGTCATTAGGAATTTGACGAAGAGGGAGACAGAGATATCTAAATGCTGACTACCCCATTATTACTGCCTGACTTAAGATGTCAAAAACCGAAACAGAGAAAAAGCACATTTTTTACATATTGCCTTTTCTCCGTTTCGTCAAGTACCCCAAATTAGGCATTTTTTCTCTATTCTTTTAAATGAAAAGATGATATACTGACATTAAATTTTTGAAAAATATTTTTTACATACAGGAGGAAACACGATATGTATAGTTACAAGACAAAGGGGACCTGTTCTCGCGAGATTCAGTTTGACGTAGAAAACAATATTGTAAAAGAAATCCGTTTTATCGGCGGATGCATGGGAAACACTCAGGGTGTTGCCGCACTTTGCAAAGGACGTAATATTGATGATATCATCAGCACATTAAAGGGAATTGACTGTGGTGGAAGAGGCACATCCTGTCCAGATCAGCTTGCCCTTGCTCTTCTTGCATACAAACAGCAGCAGGCATAGACTTCTAGATTTTAATTTACCTCAGGAGGGTTTTAAAAGTATGAAACGAATCGTTTTAACCGGTGGTGGAACAGCCGGTCATGTTACGCCAAATATGGCACTGGTTCCAAGCTTAAAAGAAGCCGGATATGATATTCAGTATATCGGCTCCTATAACGGTATCGAAAAAAGATTAATCGAGGAAATGGGAATTCCTTATCATGGAATCTCTTCCGGTAAGCTCCGCCGTTACTTTGACCCTAAGAACTTTTCTGATCCATTTAAAGTTATGAAGGGTTATTTAGAAGCTTCCCATATTATTCATAAATTAAAACCGGACATTGTCTTTTCTAAGGGTGGATTTGTATCTGTTCCCGTTGTTCTTGCAGCAAAAAGACGGCATGTACCTGTTATTATTCACGAATCTGATCTTACTCCGGGACTTGCCAACAAGATTTGTATTCCTGCAGCAACAAAGGTTTGCTGTAACTTCCCTGAGACACTAAAACACCTCCCGGAAAGCAAGGCTGTTTTAACCGGTTCTCCAATTCGTCAGGAGTTATTTTCCGGCAATAAAGAGGAGGGGCTGCGTCTCTGTGGATTTGATGATTCCAAACCGGTTCTTCTTGTAATGGGTGGAAGTCTCGGTGCTGTTGCAATTAATAATTCCATTCGTGAGAATCTAAATGAATTATTAAAACAGTTCCAGATTATTCATTTATGCGGACGGGGACACTATGATGCTTCCCTCGATGGTACAAAGGGCTATAAGCAATTCGAATATGCAAAAAAAGAATTAACACATTTATTTGCAGCTACAGATTTAATTATCTCCAGAGCCGGGGCGAATGCGATCTGTGAGCTTCTTGCTCTTAAGAAGCCTAATATTCTGATTCCGCTTCCTGCCTCCCAGAGTAGAGGCGATCAGCTTTTAAATGCTGCTTCCTTCGAAAAGTCCGGATACAGCTACGTACTTCAGGAAGAAGAACTCACAAGCAACACTTTGTTAAAAGCAGTGCAGTATGTTTATGATGAACGTGAAGAATATATTCAGACCTTAAAGGAAAGTAAACTCAACAGAGCCATTCCTATTATAATGAATTTGATTAAGAAGTATTCATAATCTAAAAACAAAAAAGTCCGACCCATACTACTCTTTAGAGCAAGTAGAAGATTCCTGACCGAATCCCCTCGCTCCCCAAAGACAGAAAGCGAAGAAACCACCATATATATCAAATGCGACTCGGAGCAAGAGAAAATGCCGACCAATGCATTTCCCTCGCCGCGACTACGGAGTCATTTGATATATATGGTGGTTTCTTCGCTTTCGTCTACCTCACCTCTATTTGGCAAGATTTCATTGTTTCTAATGCACTTTTATGTTTTTCCGGTGTAACTCCTGCGCAGCAACCAGCCGTTACAGATATCGGTACTTCCGGCAGAAATGCTTTTATAAGCAAGGCATTCGAAACAACGCAAATATCTGTACATAATCCAATAAGCTCTATAGACTCTATTTTCTTTTCTTTATGAAGTTCTTTTAAAAAGCCTGCCAATTTACGTGAACCGAAAGTTTCTTTTTCAAATATAGCTAATGCTCTTTTTGTATAGGGCTGAAGTTCCTCTATAATCTCATGTCCAGCCGTTCCCCTGATACAATGAACTACCGGAAGATTCTGTCCTTCCTGTGTATTTAAATAATCTTCTTCGTGTGTATCTTTTGTAAAGATAATATCCCCCTCAAAATTCTCGATCTTATCTTTAACGGCTGGAACAATAGACTGTGCTTCCTTCGTTCCAAGAGAACCATCCACAAAATCTTTTTGCATATCTACGACAATCAATATCTTTTCCATAACCTTCTCTTAAACCTCCTCTATTCCTTCACGTCCTATCTCTTAAGATTCAAGAATGCCCCGGCATACTTTATATTTCTAATCCGATTGGACAATGATCCGATCCCATCACTGTTTTATAGATTACTGCATCCTGGATTTTTTCTTTCCAACATTCAGATACTACAAAATAATCAATACGCCAGCCCGCATCTTTTTCTCTTGCTTTGAAACGATAAGACCACCATGTATAGGCACCGGCAAGTTCCGGATTAAGATAACGGAAGCTGTCAACAAATCCTGCATTTAAAAGTTCCGTAAATTTATCTCTTTCTTCCTGCGTAAAACCGGCATTCTTTTTATTTGTTTTTGGATTTTTAAGGTCAATCTCTTCATGTGCCACATTGAGATCTCCTGTCATAATAACAGGTTTTTCTCTATCAAGTTCCTGTAAATACGCCCTGAAGTCATCTTCCCACTTCATACGGTATTCTAAACGTTTTAATTCAGACTGGGAGTTTGGTGTATAGACTGTAACAAAGAAAAAGTCTTCAAATTCTAAAGTAATTACTCTTCCTTCCTGATCGTGTTCTTCTATTCCGATTCCATTCCACACTTTTATTGGATGTTTTTTGGTAAACACTGCTGTTCCTGAATAACCTTTTTTCTCTGCATAATTCCAGTAACATTCATAATCTTCCGGTGCAAAATCAATTTGTCCTTCCTGAAGTTTTGTTTCCTGCACGCAGAAGATATCTGCATCTGCTTCTTTAAAAAAGTCCTCAAATCCTTTTTTTACACAAGCTCGAAGCCCGTTCACATTCCATGATATTAATTTCATTATTTACTCCTGCTAAATGTTTTTATTATATATACGCCATATCTATTTTTATCGAATTGCCCTCTACCTTTACTTTCGCTTTACTGCCACAGACTAACGGCATCATCGGAGGCAGATGTCCGATATCCACATCCATAATAACCGGGACGTTATATTTAGATAAAATACCAAGGACTGCCATATATTGATCCATGCCAAAGAAATCTTCTCCGTAACAATAAGGACGTCCGATTAAAAAACCTTTTGTATATTTGAGCCATCCTGCTTCATCAAGCTGCCATAAGGCTCTGCGTATCCCCATAGGATTAAGATCACAGGACTCTAAAAACCAGAGAATCCCATCTTCTTTATATTTTTCATTAAACTGTTCTACCTGATCGAACTTCGTTCCGCACAAGATTGACAGACAGTCAAGACAGCCGCCCAAAAGACGTCCCTCCATTTGAATAATCTCATCTGTTTTTTTCGATATATCATCAGGTATAGATAATCCTTTTTCTGCCGTCCAGGTGCGTAGCTGAAACTTCTCTGTCACATTATATGGTTCTAATGGATTGTCTTCTGTTTTTAATCCTTCTTTTTCCCATTGTTCATAATTGTGCACACTCTTTATATTTCCTTTTAATATTCCCATCGCATCCTTTAATGAGTCATGCCATGGTTCCATCCCAAATGCTGCTGCACATGGTCCGTAAATTGCCGCAGTATCACAGAGGGTTGCTAAAAGAAAAATAAGATTTGTATTGTCAGAATATCCAAGGAACCACTTTGGCTCACTGTTTCGAATCTTTTCAAAATCTATATATGGAAGAATTTCACACATTAACTCTCCACCGCCACAGGATATAAGAACATCTACATCTTCCTTAGCATACCAGTCATTAAATTCTTCTGCACACTTTTGCGGAGTGTTACTGATTCCAATTCCACAACCCTCATAAGCATTCGGACCAAAACTAAATCCATAGCCTTGTTGTTCCCATATTTTCTGTGCATTTATAAACGCACTTCTATAAGGCTCAATGTTACAGCCGAATGATGGCGCAACAAATCCTATTGTCCCCTTTTCGGGCAAAAACTTTCCATATCTCATTTTGTTTCCATACCTCGTTTATTCTTATTCCTGGTTGATTATTTATTCATAACTGCATCAATCGCATCAATAAATGCCGCACGAACTCCCGCATGTTCTAGCGCATCCACTCCACAGATCGTTGTTCCTGCCGGTGAACATACATTATCTTTTAACACTCCCGGATGCTCTCCTGTTTGAAGCTGTAACTTTGCACTTCCAAGAATCATCTGCGAAACCATTTCATAAGCCTGTTTTCTTGGCACACCATATTTTACTCCCGCATCCCCTAATGCTTCAATAATCAAATCGATAAATGCAGGACCGCAGCCTGTAAGCGCTCCTCCGATTCCCATCAGATGAACTGGCAGTTCAATGACAATTCCCAATGCTTCAAAAAGATTCTTTACTTCCTCATGTTCTTCATCTAACAATGAATTCTTTTCCTCAAATAAAAGAACTCCTTCTCCGACCATAGACGGTGTATTTGGCATAATAAATTGAAAACGAGTACTCTCATCAAGATATGCCTGATATTTATCATAATTCCATCCTGCCGCAATAGAAATTAATGCCTTTCCTTTTAAATCTTCTTTAATTTCAGAAAGAACATCTTCGATTTGATATGGTTTACATGCCATAATTAAAGTATCGGTTTTTGCAACAAGTTCTTTTAATTCTTTGCAGGCTATGAATCCTATCTTTTCTGCATTCTTTACAAGCTTATCATAATGTGGGGCATACGCAAATACCTCATCTTTCTTCATCAGACCTTTTTGTATGATTCCGGCGGCGATTGCCCCTGCCATATTTCCCATTCCAATAAATCCAAGTGTTTTCATTTTATCCTCCTGTCATACCCTTTTCCGGTTTTCATCTATTGTTAAATCAGAATAATAAATTACATCCAATGCTGGAGATTCCAGCAGATATCACGATCTTCCAAATCAGATGGATATTCTTTCCCCTTCTCTGCATTATCATTAATACAAGATTCGCTATAATTACTAAAAAAGTAATCACAAATGCTACAATGCTACTATTTCCTCCTGCTGCCTCCTGAATCTGTCCGCAAATTCCAGATGTATACAATGATACAGCTACTGTAAGCAGCAAACCCGAAATAATCGGACGAATGAAGTGTTTTACTACAGCAAATATCTGAAGACTTTCGTACTTCTCATACACACAGAATACTAATTCAAAGATCGCTCCGGATGCTGCTACACTGCAGGCAAATCCCGAAAGTGCTACAAACAATCCCTCAATGATAGAACCATTCAGATTATACCCTACATCATATGCGATACCGGTAAGTATCTTACAAAGAATAGAGCCTGGAAGTGCGTTCGCTACTGATACTACATTTCCATAGAAATCTGCATTATTAATTACTCCGCCTTCCACAAATAATCCCTGTGCTACAGAAAGATAAGCATCTCCTCCACCAAAAGACATAACAGAAGATAACCATCCCATTCCGATAAATCTCAAAGCCTTTGCAGTTAGGAACATTGCCGGTATAGAAAACATTGCCACAAATATAAGCCAAAAACCTACAGATGTTACAAGTCTCTTTACCGGAAAAGCCTTTTTCTGTGGGCTTTCTAATACGGACTGCGCCAAGCCAAGTACTGCTAATACTGCCATAAGTGCCAATATAAATGGTTTCGCTGCCAGTGGTATAATATGTGCACTTCCTACACATAACAGATAACATCCTGTAATGATCACCGCCGGTATCGATCTCCTTAAACAGCGGAGATGTCCCTTTGTAAATAAGATTACAAAAAACGCAGCACCAAGTACCTGAATTGTTGAGAGTGCAAATATTGGTTTTATGTTCAATCCAAATAACTGATAAATACTCTTTTCACCGGAAAGCAAAAATACTCCTAAAATAATCAGGCTATACAACTGTCCTTCTCTCTTGTTAACAGCCTGACGGACCGTTCCTAAAGAATAGGCTAATAAAGTTAATATAATAAATGCAGAAATTCCAACCGAAAGATAGTTAATCTGTGACTTTACCATACTTCCGGCACTGGAGATAACCGCCTGTAATAATACTGTTAACAATGCACCCGGTAACGCCATCGCTGTCGCTGCTGCCGCCATTCCTTTTAAACCGGAGGACTGTCTTCCAATTCCCGTTGCAACTTCCACAGGAAGCGCTCCTGGTGTTATGCTTGCAATCATTACATCGTCATTAAATTCTTCTTCTGATACAATCTTATCCTTCTCTACGACTTCTTCTTCAATTACCGGAATCAGGGCACTTCCTCCACCAAAACCGATAAATCCAATTTTTAACATAGTCGCAGTCATGGAAATAAACTTTCTCATCTTTATACTCTCATCACTTGTTTTTACTTTTTGTCTTTTTTCTGATATCTGTATTGCTGTTATATTCATAATATTATATTGCCTTTCATTATATATGGATATTCAAAAAACTGCAATGTAAAAATCTGCTAAACATCATTTGCCCTACACGTATCTTTTTGATTTTCTTTATATTACCGCATATTTCATATTATTTCAATAGGAAATATATGAAATATTTTTGAATCCACTTTTACCAGGCAATATAAAAGACCAAGGGTATGGATTTACACCATTCAAACTATACCCTTGGTCTTTTTGCATTTTTTAATATTCAAGAATGTCGATACATTCTTGTTACAGGATACGCATCATACAATACATGATATCCTTCTACTGCGCATCTTTTCCAGTAATATGTCTCCATTTTCTGCGAAGACGGAACAAGAGAGAAGTCTGTTCCAGCTCCCGAATCATTGCTTTTAACTCTTTATCTTTTTCTATTCGTTGTGCTTTTTCTTCTTTAACCTTCGGCTTTAACGCATTAAGTTCTGCAAGTTGTGCCTCACACTTTTCATTGAGAAGATTCACCATTCTACCGTATACAAGCATTACATCACAAAGCAACTGATAGGTATCTACCTGATATTCTGGATAATCCTTTATATCATCATAGAAAAGTCTGCCATCTTCTCTCCCTAAAAATTCTTTTGCAACCATACTATTTGAAGAATTAAAACGCTCCATAAATTCTTCTTCTTCACCCGGTTTAAAGAACGTATACTTTTTGTAATTATGTTCAAAGATTTTCTCATCCTGAATATTCTTCATATTACTGATTAATAAATTCTTATTACTCTTAAATTCAGGCAAATTATTTAAAATCTCTTTTATTTTTAAATAATCCCCTTCAAAGCTAGTATTATAAACTGCTTGTTCTACGACAAATCCATCACTCATTTTAAGATTAAATATATTCAGAAAATCTTCTTGTATTGTATGATTCTCTCCTGTAAACTGTTTTTTCTCAAATACTCGGATAATTAATGCTTCTTTGCCAAATATACTTGCGAGCATATGCATATATTCATAATAATCTAATGGATATTCTGTAAATACCGGAGATTCTAAATATTCATGGAAATCGTATTTCCCTCCTTCTTTTATCTTCTGAGCCCAGTGTGACTGAACAAATAAATTCTGGCAGCGAAAATATACAACAATCTTAATATCAAATCCGATTCTCTTTAAATCTTTATTTAATCTTTCCCAGAAATTCTCACGATCTGTAATACTCTGCTTCCAGATTCCTTCATCGGATAAAATAATCTTAGGAAATCTCTTTCCAACTTCTTCCAGTTTTCTTAAACCTTCTTGATAATCTGCTTCTTCCTTTTCAAGAACTCTGTTACCAAACTCATCTTTATAATTACAGGTAACTAAAAAATGACCATTTCTGTGTACACCTAAACCAGCATATCTGAATCCAAAATCTGGATAACAAATTCCATGTTGTTCCAGCACTTCCTCATTTGCCGGTAAAAAATTCTGTAATGCAGTTGTACCAGTTTTAGGTGTTCCAATATGCAAATATAGAGTCGGCATTTCTCTCTCCTTTATCAGTGAATCTATCATTAAATAACTTTTAACCTAACTTTTCTTCCAACTGTGCCATAACATAATCCACACTATCTTCAAGGCTCTTTCCTGTCGTATCAATCGTAACTTCCGGATGTTCCGGTACTTCATATGGGCTGGATATGCCTGTAAAGTTCGGAATCTCTCCTGTTCTTGCCTTCTTATAAAGGCCCTTAACATCACGCTTTTCGCACTCTTCTACCGGTGTACTTACGTATACTTCAATAAAACTGTCATCTCCAATAATCTCTCTTGCGTTACGTCTGTCACGTACATATGGGGAAATAAACGATGTAATTACAATAAGCCCGGCATCATTCATCAACTTAGCCACTTCTGCAATACGACGAATATTCTCGATACGATCTGCCTCTTTAAAGCCAAGGTTCTTGTTCAGTCCCATACGTACATTGTCCCCATCTAAGAGCATTGTATGCTTACCAAGAGCCACAAGACGCTTCTCTAACTCATTTGCAAGAGTAGACTTGCCGGAACCGGAAAGACCGGTAAGCCAGATGGTCTTAGGTGTCTGTCCCTTTTGCTGTGCGCGGAATTCTCTTGTAATATCCATCTCATGCCATGTAAGATTATCTGTACGTCTTAAGGCATGCATGATAACACCACAGGCAGAAGTCATATTCGTAATTCTGTCAATAAGAATCATGGAACCTAATGCATGATTGTCTTTGAATTTCTCAAAAACAATCTTATCAGAAACTGCAATATCACAGGCTGCGATTTCATTCTTATAAATAGCATCTGCATGTACTTCATTCCCTGTATTAACATCAATCTTATACTTAATGTTCATAACAACAGCCGGAATCATCTTTGTTCCAAGTTTTAAAAGATAGTTCTTACCGGCAACAAGATGTGTATCATCCATCCATAAAATCTTTGCTGTAAACAGATTACCCGTCTTTGGTTTCGCATTATGAACAAGAACACAACCTCTTGATACATCAACTTCTCTGTCAAGAGAAATGGTTACTGCATGTCCACGACTGCTTTCTGTTACTTCTTTACCTGCATCAAGAATACCTTTTACTTCTGCCTTCTCATTAGATGGCAGGGCAATAATCTCATCTCCAACCTTGATCTGACCTGATTCAATCTGACCCTGGAATCCGCGGAAAGTTCGGTCAGGACGACACACTCTCTGCACCGGCATCGTAAATCCTTTTTCAAGAGAATCATCATGTACCTGAATGTTTTCAAGATATGTGAGAAGAGACTCTCCTTTGTACCATGGCATCTTTGTTGACTTCACAGTAACATTATCTCCCTCTGTTGCAGAAACTGGAAGAATCTTAATCGATTTATAATCATACTCTGCTGCCATCATCTTGATCTCGCGCTCAATCTTCTCAAAACGATTTGCATCATAATTAATTAAATCCATCTTATTTACTGCAAATACAAAATGCTCGATTCCCATTAACGAACAGATTCTTGTATGACGTCTTGTCTGTACAAGAACACCCTGTGTAGCATCTACAAGAATAACTGCAAGCTCTGCAAAAGAAGCTCCTACTGCCATATTTCTTGTATATTCTTCATGCCCCGGTGTATCTGCTACAATAAAAGAACGATGTTCTGTTGTAAAATAACGATATGCGACATCAATCGTAATCCCCTGTTCTCTTTCTGCCATTAAACCGTCAAGAAGAAGCGAATAATCAATTGCTCCACCACGGGAACCTACTTTACTATCAAGTTCTAATGCTCTTTTCTGATCTGCAAAAAGTAACTTTGCATCATAAAGCATATGTCCAATCAAGGTAGACTTTCCATCATCTACACTGCCGCACGTAATAAACTTAAGAAGACTGTTCATATTAGAAATAACCCTCCCTTTTTCTCTTCTCCATACTGGCTGCTCCACCGTCACTGTCAATAACACGACTGGTTCTCTCCGAAGATACTGCACTTAATGTCTCATCAATAATAGCATCTAAAGTATCTGCATCACTTTCAATTCCACCAGTTAATGGGTAACATCCAAGTGTACGGAAACGAATCTTTCCATGCTCAATCTTTTCTCCCGGTTCTAATCTCATACGATCATCATCAACCATGATAATATTGCCGTTTCTTCTGACAAAAGGTCTTTCTGCTGCAAAATATAATGGCACAATATCAATCTTCTCACGCTTGATATACTGCCAGATATCCTTTTCTGTCCAGTTAGAAATAGGGAATACACGCATCTCCTCGCCCTGATGGATTGTTGTATTATAAAGCTTCCACATCTCCGGGCGCTGATTCTTCGGATCCCATGCATGACTGGAATTACGGAAGGAGAAAATTCGCTCCTTCGCTCTGGATTTCTCTTCGTCTCTTCTTCCGCCACCGAAGGCTGCTGTAAAACCATATTTATCAAGCGCCTGCTTCAAAGCCTGCGTCTTCATAATATCTGTGTAAGAAGAACCATGGTCAAATGGATTAATCCCCTTCTTAACCCCTTCTTCATTAATATACTCGATCATATCAAGTCCATATTTCTCAGCAGTTTTATCCCTGAATTCAATCATTTCCTTAAACTTCCATGTAGTATTTACATGTAAAAATGGAAACGGTGGCTTTTCTGGATAAAAAGCCTTCAATGCTAAATGAAGCATTACAGAAGAATCTTTACCAATAGAATAAAGCATTACCGGCTTCTCACATTCTGCTACAACTTCTCGCATAATGTATATCGCTTCTGCTTCTAACTCATCAAGATGGGTCATATCACTCATTATACTTCTCCTTTATAATTATATTTTATCTCTTCAGATATATTATAAACAATTCAATCTTTATCTACATCAGAACTTTACTCTTATCTGGTTCATTTGCAACTTATGCAGACTGAATTTATTACAAAACTGTTACATTATATCTTATTATATAAGTATTTCTCGAAAATCGCAATAATAAAGTTCCACGAATGTTTTCCATAACTTCCCGGTTTTTTCTACGGATTAGGCATTAAATACAGTGGAATTTCAATATTTTGTTCCTTTACCTCAAAAACGACCTTCACCATATGAAAACGACGGTCTCTTGTGTCCGTTACCGTAACAGGAAATGTAAAAAATTCATTTTTCTTCTCTGTGCTGATTTCAATCTCTTTACAGAAAATCTCTTCTTCTTTGTACAAAATATGCAATACTGCAGCAGCCGGTAATATCATCTGCACCGGCTTTAAATCCCGTATACTTTCCTGGCTTTTAAAAGCGAGCATCTTCGCACCTGTCTCCCATTCCTTTTCTGGAAAAAGGCAAAAATCCATACAGAATTCCTGATTTTTGATTACTTTAAGAGGCATCGCAGCAAAAAGCATATAGCTTTCTGCATTTCCTGTTAATAATTCTCCTATTTTATATGACTCATTTTTCTTTTTATGCTGCTGCCTTTCTTTTTCTTCAGGCTCACTTTCTTCATCCGCTAAGATTTCCTCTAATTCATCCCATGCTTCTCCAATCCAACGTTTTACATTCTCTCGGTCACTTTCTTTTTTATCCTGCGTTTTCGTTATCTGATTTGTATCTGATAAATTGGCAGTTAATTTTACGTCTTTGATTATAATGTCCTCATCCCTGCCGCCATTTTTTCTGTAACAATGTGGGCATTTGGCAAAATACGCTTTATCATAATAATGCCCATATTTACATTGTGTAATCTTCATTTTTCCTATTCCTTTCAATCCCGCCGAAGGCTATATCAGAAAAAGCAGGGCATCTCTTCTTCTGAAATGTCCTGCTTTTAAACTTATCTTACTTTATCAAGTTCCTTTCATATTATTATATGCTATCATTCACCAATCGCACTAATAATCATGTCAACACATTTATCCTTGCCAATCATTCCACTGTCCAACATCATATTATAGTCGTGATAATCGCCCCATTTTCTCCTAGTATAGAAACGATAATATACCCTTCTCTTATGATCTCTTCTCTGAAGGAACTTAATCAATTCGTCTCCCTTCAGTTCAACTCTGTCCGCTACATTCTCCGCTCTCTTTTCAATATCTGCCTTGATAAATACATCAAAACTATCAATATCTGCCTGCTCTAAAATATAGTTTGAACATCTTCCTACAATAACACATGGACCTTCCTGTGCGAACTTCTTAATGATCCTGCGCTGAATCTTAAAAATCTTATCCTGAGGATCCTCTGCATAATAATAGCTGTCAAAAGGTGCGGAAGTTCCAAGTAATACAGAAGAAAGTGTACTGTATTCGCCATGTTCTTCTATAAACTCTTTCGTAAAGCCACTCTCTGCAACGGCTTTATCCACGATCTCCTGATCATAAAACGGAATATTCAAACGCTTTGCTACTTCCATTCCTATATCATGACCGCCACTTCCAAATTCTCTGCTGATTGTTATAACCTTCTTCATAAAAATCACCCCTTTTAATACTATGTACTCTCGGAGTCTTTATTGCACTTACCTTTGTGAGTACATCACTAAGACACACTATCGACATAGATAATTATGCATATCTTTGTTTATATTGTAGCAATATTTATGCAAAAAAACAAGCATATTTCACAATTTTTCTGTCTTTATACACCTTCTGTCTTCCTTATTCATACAATAAAAAAAATGTACTTTTTCTTTATTCACAGCTTATACTTTTTTCATAACATAATCTTTAGATAATTTTTTCTTTTTGTCGAAATATATAGACAATTCGTATCTATTATCTATTTTCCCTTAATATTTTGTTGTTTTTCGTCGAATAAAATGTTAAAATTAAACTCTACAAATAAAAAAACGAGGGGGTGCTATTATGACCAGACTTACAATATGTATGTATGGCGCAGCAAGCGACCGCATCAATTCCATCTATATAAATGCAGCGAACGAACTGGGAAAGGAAATTGCAAAACGACACCATAAACTCATCTATGGCGGGGGTGCCAGCGGACTGATGGGAGCCTGTGCAAGCGGTGTATTAGAAAACGGTGGAGAGGTAACAGGCGTTGTTCCGACCTTCATGAACAAGTTTGAACCGATTAAAAGTGAATGCACTGAAATTGTACGCACAGAAACTATGAGTCTTCGAAAAGAAGTCATGGAAGAGAATGCAGATGCATTCGTTATCGCCCCTGGTGGAATCGGAACTTTTGATGAATTCTTCCAGATACTTACTTTGACCGAACTTGGCCGAAGCGCAAAGCCGATCATTGTATATAATGTGGCCGGTTTCTATGATGACACCATTGCAAATATTGATAAACTTATCGGCATGGGCTTCATCCGCGAATCCGTAAAGTCACTCTTCTCTGTATGCGAAACACCGGAAGAAGTACTTAATGCCGTTGAATGGTTAACAAGTCAATAGGTTTTAAATTGTGCGGATAAACAGACGAACCCCGCCACCTCTTATTATGTAAAAATGCTTCGTATCACTGCACTCTTAATGCTCGCCCGCATTAAGAGTTTGCTCTAAGGCGCATTTTTACATAATAAGAGGTGGCGGGGTTCTGTTTGTTGTAATGCTATAATTATCTCAAATCCGCAATTATATTGGGTAAGATGGGGAATAAGACAGAAGATACAGGACTTCTGTGGAATAGCATTTGTAAAGGACTGACCCATTCTGATAGACCATTGTAAAGTAACAGAAAACCAAAGAATCCTATCCTTATATTTGCGATATTAGAGCGAGGATTGAATGTGAGCCGTTAAGCGAACATTCAACCCGCAGTGATACTTTCACAAATATAAGGATAGGATTCTTTGGTTTTCGCCTGTCTATCGATTATTTAGAAGAAGTAGAATTGTTATCTTTATCCTGCCACTTCTTTCTTTCTACAAATCGTCCAAGTACGAATGCTACGATTCCTACTCCGATTCCTGTCTGAAGACAGAAGATTAAGCTTTCGATTTCTCCAGGAAGTTCTCCGCCAAGTGCTGTTTCAAGTACTGGTGTGAACCATGGTTCATATTCTTTTCCCTGAATTTCAGAAATCATTTCGCTACCGGCATCATCAGATCCACCAAATTCTGCACCTTTAAGTGCAAACAGTGGAACAATTGCGATCAATGCTGCAATTACTAATAAAATAACTACTGTTTTTGTATTTTTTGTCATTTTCTTTCCTCCTATTAAAATTCCAGACTGCTTAATTCGTCTTTTGCATATGTCTCAAGTGCAATAACGATAACTACAGTAAGAATACCTTCGATAACTGCTAATGGAAGCTGTGTTGTAGCGAAGATTCCAAGGAATTTTACGATGGATGCTCCTACACCACCAACTTCTGAAGGATAAGCAAGTGCAAGCTGGAAGCTTGTTACACAATATGTAAATAAATCACCTAAGAATGCTGCAACGAATATAGCTACTCTCTTATTTACATTTGCTTTCTGAAGTAATTTATATAATACCCAGGAAATGATTGGTCCAGCAATTGCCATAGAGAAGCAGTTAGCTCCTAATGTTGTTAATCCACCATGTGCAAGTAAGATTGCCTGGAAGATTAATACGATGATACCTAAAATACTTGTTACACATGGTCCAAATAAGATTGCTCCAAGACCTGTACCTGTCATATGGGAACAGCTTCCTGTTACTGAAGGAATCTTTAAAGATGAAAGTACGAACACGAAAGCACCTGTTAAAGCAAGTACTGTAAGAGTTCTTCTGTCATTTCCAAGTACCTTTTTGATATTCATAAAACCGATTACTAAAAATGGTACACAGATTACTCCCCATAAGATACAGTATTTCACTGGAAGGAATCCCTCCATGATG